>Ga0209906_100175_pt1 | contig 64666 bp, 58 predicted proteins | sample FECB24metaG_FD_188303 | JGI IMG/M metagenome (GOLD analysis project Ga0209906, IMG submission 188303) | Cyanobacterial communities from the Joint Genome Institute, California, USA from Joint Genome Institute, California, USA - FECB-24 metaG... ... | reverse complement strand
TACGACCGCGCGCTGGTTGATGTAGCCCTTGTCGGTAATCTCGTTGCCGTCGATCGAAGGCGGCGTGGTCATGATCAGCACCCTCGCGATCTGCCGACTCGATCCCGGATTGGCGGCATTGAAGGCGCCGAGGGTTGTCGCCAGATGCGCATGCAGTTCCGACCGAGCCGCAAGCTCCGCAGGCGCCGCTCCGGGCGCGTTACAGATTTTCCGGCAGCCATCGACATTGGGAAAAACCAGAAGCCCGATCTCCTCGCGGTCGTGGCCCGTCACCACCGCATCCAAGATTGCGGGGGAAGCGGCGCTGATTGCGGAGAGCCGCAGGTCGCCGACCTGCACCCAGGTGCCGCTCGATAGCTTGAAATTTTCCGAGACACGGCCATCGAAGCGCAGCCCCCGCTCCGGCTTGGCTGGATCGACGAAAGCGACCGCATCACCGAGCCTAAAGAAGCCCTCGTCGTCGAAGGCCTTCTCGGTCAGGTCGGGACGACGGTAATAGCCCGGCGTGACATTGGCGCCGCGCACCCGCATTTCGAGCTTGCCACCATCGGGCACGAGCTTGAGCGTACATCCCGGCACCGGCAGTCCAACGCCCCCAATATCGGCAGCCGGCCAATGGCAGAAGCTCGCGACCGGTCCGGTTTCGGTCGAGCCGAGCGACGAGAGGATCGGCAGCCGCTTGCCGCGATGCTTCACCGCCAGCGCATCGAGCCGCTGCCACAGATGCGGCGGCAGCGCCGCGCCGGCATAGAAGATGACATCGAGCTTCTCGAAGACATGACGGCCGAAGTCGTCGTCAGCTTCCAGAGCCGGCAACAGCATGTCGTAGCCGCGCGGCACGTTATAGAGAAGCGTCTGCTGGACCTCGCGCAGGTTCTTTAGCGTGATATCGAGCTTGCCGGGCGCGGGCTTGCCGGCATCAATATACATCGTGCCGCCGTGTCGCAGCACCTGATTGAAATTAAAGTTGGTACCGAAGGTGTGGTTCCACGGCAACCAGTCGACCAGCACCGGCGGCTTTCGGGTGAGAAACGTCCAGACCTGATCGACCGCCTTGCCGTTCGCGCACATCATTCGGTGGGTGTTGACGACGCCCTTCGGCATGCCGGTCGAGCCGGATGTCAACAATATCTTCGCGATCGTATCCGCCGTCACAGCGTCCCGTCGCCTTGCCACGTCGGGGCCGGGTCTGGCCGCAGTTAGATCGGAGAATAAGACGGCATCAGGGAAATCAGGATGTGGCGCGTCCGCGACGATCTCGATATCGGAGCGGTCGAGTGCCTTCAGCGCGCGCGCAAACATCGCAAGGGACGGCACGTAGATCAGGCTCGGCTCCAGCTCGTCGACGACATGCTTCAGCTTTGCGAAATTCTCCGACATCAGCGAATAGGCCGGCGAAACCGGCAGGAAGGGAGCCCCGATCTGCATGGCGCCGAGCTTCAGCAGGGCCATCGGCACGCAATTGTCGCAAAGCGCCGCGACAGGGCGATCCGGACCGTGCCCGTTGTCGATCAGCCATTGCGAAACGGCGTCGGCATTGCGCGCAGCATCGCCGTAGCTCAGATGCTGCCAGATGCCACCGGCATCGCGCTCGACCAGGAACGATCGGGCCGGGTCGTCGGTCGACCAGCGGCTCAGGTACTCACCGACATGGATGGCATGGGTTGCGAGCGCCACCGGCGAACGCAGCATCAGTTCGCCATTGTTGCGCCGCTCGATCTCGACGGCCGGGGCGGCCAGTTCGACATCGATAAAATCCTGCGGAGTCGGCGCGGCAGCGGCCATGGTTCCTCCCTGGGGGACGTGCGCATTCGCATGCAGTCGCATGCCGGGCCGTCCTTTTGATTGCGCTGGAGTGTCCTCCTGCCGCAACTGGGTGTCAAGTTTTTTTACGTTAGTGTAAAAATAATGTGGCGGGTCAGCTCGCCGACAGCCGGATCGCGCCGTCGATGCGCACGACTTCCCCATTCAGCATCGGGTTCTCGATCATGTGCAGGGCGAGCGAAGCGAATTCCGACGGCCGCCCAAGCCGCGATGGAAATGGGATCGCGGCGGCGAGCGATTGCTGCGCTGCTTCGGGCAGTGCATGCAGCATGGGCGTCTCGAAAATGCCGGGTGCGATCGCCAGTACCCGGATGCCGTGGCGGGCAAATTCCCGTGCCGCCGGCAGGGTCAGCGATGCAACGCCGCCCTTGGATGACGCATAGGCTGCCTGCCCGACCTGTCCCTCATAGGCCGCGATCGATGCAGTATTGATCACCACGCCGCGCTCCCCGCCGGGCAACAAATCGTGCTTTGCCATCTGTGCGCCGACGAGACGCAGCACATTGAAGGTGCCGATCAGGTTGATCTGGACCACGCGCGCGAAAGCATCGAGATCCATCGGTCCGTCGCGACCGAGAATGCGCTTTGCCGGGCCAACACCGGCACAGTTGACGCAGACCCGGATGGGGCCGATCGTCGATTGCGCTGCTGCAAGTGCGGATGCGGTGCGATCCGGGTCGGTGACGTCGCAGCCGGCAGCGAAGCCGCCGATCGCTTCTGCCGTCTCCCCCGCCGCCGCTGCGTTCACATCAAGAATAGCGACACGCGCGCCGGCCGCGTGCAGCGCTTCAGCCGTCGCGCGTCCGAGCCCCGACGCACCCCCGGTCACGACCGCTCCCTGCCCTCTCACATCCACGCTATCATCCTCGCGCTAATTGCGGTTGTCCTGAACGGAGATGATTGCAGCCATCGCCGTGTCGCCTGCGGCGCAGCCATGGAACAGTCCCTTGCCGCCGCCGCGGATGACGAGCTCCTCGATCATCTCGATTATCAGCCGCAACCCGGTCGGACCCTGCGGGTGGCCGTAGACCAGTGAGCAGCCGTAATTGTTCATCCTTTCCGCATTGATCCCGGTCTCGCGGGAGAAGACGATGTCGTTAACCACGAACGGATTGTGCGATTTAAAAACGTCGATGGCCTCGATCGGCAGTCCTGCCGCCTGAAGCGCACGCCGCGCCGCCTTGACTGGCGCCGCCGGCATATAAGCGTGGCGCTCGCGCGACTGCCCGAAGCCGAGAATGCGGATGTCGATGCCAGGCTCGCGCGTGAAGTCCCGCGCACGATCGCGGGCGGTTACGACGATGCCGGCATTGCCGTCTGCAGGATGTGTCTGGCCGCCGAATGTCACGGTGCCGCCGTCGCGCACTGGCTTGAGTTTGACCAAGCCCTCAAGCGTGGTGTCGTGGATGCCCTCGTCGCCGGTGAGCTTCCTCGTCTCCTTCTTGAATTTCTGGTCCGGGACCCCGAACGGCAGCGTCATGAAGCGCCGATGGAACGCGGCATCGTCCTTGAGCGCGTCGCGATATTGATCGTAACGCAGCGCCGCAATCTCGTGCTGCTCCTGCGTGGAAATCTGCCAGTCGCGCGCGCAATTCTCAGCGGTGTCAACCATGGCGAAATGGCCCGTCGGCTCGTCGTTGAAATTATCCAGCATCCAGTTCTCGACCGCCGGCGCACCGCTCGGACCACGCGGATTGGGATGCACTACCACCGGCGAATTCGACGTGCGGTCGCAGGTCACGACGAGCGACACCGACGCGTCGCCGCCCGCAATCTCGCTCGCCGCCGCTGACAATGCGCGGGCCGAGGTGGCGCAGGCCTGGGACACGGTCGGGCCGGTCACGAAAGGTGCGCCCATCATGGTCATCACCCAGGGTGTGCCCCAAAAGCTTTTTTGCTGTGGCACGGTAATGCCGAGCACCGCATGATCGATCGCCTCAAGCGGCCATTGCTTGTCCTTCGCCACCTTGGCGGCCGTTACCGCCGCGAGCTTTATGCTGTGCAGATCAGACAGGCTCATCTGCCAGCGCGAAAACGGCGTGGACCAATAGGCGCCATAGGGAATGCGAAGGTCTGACAGGTCGGTCATCGGTCGCTACTCTCTTTTTTTAGCTCAGCCCATGCCGCTTCAGAAAATCGATCAGTAGGTCGCGGCAGGCCCGAGGCTGCTCGAATTGGAGGAAATGCGTCGTACCGGGAACCATTGTGTAATCGATCTCGAACATCTCATGCGCCGATTGCGCAATCGATGCGGCCGGGCTCGCATGGAGCGCAGCGGGATCGCCGGCGATGATCCGGATTGGTGCGGAGATGGTGCCCAGCCTCCCGAACGGCTTCGGATCGATATTTTTGCGGAAAACATCGGCCTCGTATTCGGGCGGGCAACACAGAGTCCAGCGGCCGCCCGGCAAGCGGCGCAGGGTGTGCCGCGCCATCAGGTCGGCGCCTTCCGGCACCCAGGCACCGAAAGCGGGAGCGCGGCGGAATTGCGCTGCAAGCTCGTCGGGGTTGTCGAAATCCCGCTGACGCCGCGCCGCGCGGGCCGAAAGCCTCGCCATATCGGACTGCTGCGCGTTGTGCAGCGGATGTCCAGCCGGCGGCATGATCGGCGGATCGAACGCGCAGATTGCGTCCCAGCGGCCCGGATAAGCGAGGGCGTGCTTGAGCGTTGCGACCGACGCTAGCGAATGCACCGCTGCGACAGTCCGCGCCGGACCGAAATGATTACGGGTCCCGTGGAAGATTTCCTCGATGTCGGAGGCGAAGTTTGCCCAGGTATGACCATCGAGGCGATGCAGCGGATTCTCACCGTGATTGCGCATGTCGAACACGACCACATCGTAGTCCTGCGCGAGCGGCAACCAGAACGGCGCATAGGCGCCGATGGCGAGCCCGTTGCCATGGCTCAGCACGAGTCGCGTTCCACCACTGCGGCCGTAGCGGCGAAGCCGGATCATTGCGCCGTCAGCCATCCGCAGTTCCGCCGTTTCGGCCGGCGGCGGAATCGTGAATCCCTGGTGCAGGGTCATAATCTGGACAGCGCCTTGGCCTGGACGAAGCGATCGGAACGGATGTCCTGCTCGAGTGCGCCGAAACGCGTCAGCACGTCGGTCGCGGCATCGATCATCGGGGGCGGGCCGCACAAATAGGCCTCGAGACCGAATGCGTCTCCGACATTTTCAGCGAGGAGGTCAGTGACTAGACCGCGCGCGCCAGCCCAGCCCGACTCAGCCGGCTCATCGGACAGGACGGGAAAAAACTCGAAATCCGGCAGCATCCGCTTAAGCTCGTCGATGCGGTCGAGCCGATACAATTCCTCCTGCGACCGCGCGCCATAGAACAGGCGCAGCGGACGCCTATCGTTCATGGCTGCCGCCTGCTCCAGAACCGACAACACTGGCGCGAGACCGGTACCGCCCGCGACGCACACAGCCGGCCGCCAGCTATTGTCTGACAGCCGGAACTGCCCATAGGGCCCTAACAGTTGCAGGGGCTGGCCGGCGCTCAGTTCCGAGACAAAGGCGCCGATCCGGCCGCCGGGGTAGACCCGCACCTGAAAATCGATGACGTCCCTGCCAGGGCGGTTCGCTGCCGAGTAAGTACGGTTCGGGGTAATCCCTGGCACGACCCATTCGAATGCCTGACCGGCATAGAACTCGAGCGGCCATGGCGTCTCGACGCTCACGCCATAGATCGTGGGTGTCAGTTGCTCCACCCTTTGCACCATCGCGTTCACCACCGCCGGCCGGATCGTCGGCGCGCCGGCCTGCAGAGGGATGTCCAGCGTCAATGGGCTGCGCGGAAAGCACATGCAGGTCAGGATCCTGCCCTGCGCACGATGCGCCGCGGTAAAAATCGCAGGATCGGCGCCGGGCAATTCATGCACCTGGCCGGAAGCCAGCGAGGCCATGCATTCTCCGCACTCGCCTGACCGGCAGTTGTAGGAAATCGGGACGCCGGCAGCGATGCAGGCATCGAGCAGCGTCTGCGACGACGGGCAGGAAAGCTCATTGCCTTCCGGCAACAGCTTCACCTGATGAAGGTCTAATGGCTGGTCGAGCATGATGAAGCCGGGAGCGAATCGACGCCCACGTCATCCCGCGTACATGACGTGCTTGTTCAGGTCGCCGCCGATGCTCTCCACGAACTCTGCGCTCGTCGCAGGCAGCGGGATGCCCCAGTCCTTCACGATGAAAGCGCGCACCTGCTGGAAATAGGTCTCGCGCATGTCCTCGTTGGTGGCGGCCTTCAGGCCCCAGTGACGGTAGCGTTCGTTGGTCCGCGACTTGTCGCCGCCGAAGGATGCAAGGCCGACAGGTAGCCACCTCTTCACGGACTTCTCAACCTCCGCTCGCCCGGCGGGAGTCTTCAGCAGGTCCTTCACGCCGTCCATGCCGAGCCCGACATGGCCGTATTCCTCGTTCAGCGTATCCTGGCAGGCAAGACGGAACGGCTCGTAGGGCGACTTGATGAAATGTCGGAATTGGTGCGCGGCCGCGCGGTCGACCAGCGCGAGGAACACCATCTGATCGGACCAGGTTTCGATCGGCACATCGAACGTGCTTAGATGAGCCTTATCCTTCACCACCTCCTCCCAGTCGAGATTGAGGTCCTCCAGCAGCTTGCGGAAGCGTAAGTGGTGTCCATATTCCTCCATTACCGTCTTAGCCATGCGCATCTTCATGTCGGCGGAAGGTGCACGCAGAATCGAGCGCTCGAAAAAGTCGGCGCCGACTTCCTCGCTCACCACATGGATGGCGATGACGTTGAGCTGAAGCTTCTTGAATTCCTCGTCTTGGTCAAAGAAGTCGGCGGGCGTGACATTGCCCATTCCCGTCGCGTTGGCGTTGAGCTGGATCATCGTGGTCTCCCGATATTTCAACCGTAAAAGCTGCGTTGCCGCTCGGATATGTCTGCGATCACGTTCTTGACCTGCGTGAATGCGTACATGGTCTCGAATGCGTCCTCGCGCCCGAACCCGCTTGCCTTGGTGCCTCCGAAGGACGATCCCGACGGAAACAGGTTGTAGCAATTGATCCAGACGCGGCCGGCCTCGACCGCCTGCGCGGTGCGATGCGCGCGTCCGAGATTTTCCGTCCAGATGCCGGCGGCGAGGCCGAAGTCGAGCAGGTTTACCGCGCCCAGCATCTCGTACTCTGTCGACCAGGTATGGAAGGTCACAACCGGTCCGAAAATCTCCTCGCGCGCGATCATCATGTCGCTTTCGACTTCGGAGAAAACGGTAGGTTCGATCGCAAGCGCTTTGGGATAAATGTCGAGCCGTGCGCGCTTTCCGCCGGTCACGAGCTTTGCGCCCTCGGCCTTGCCGATGTCGATGTAGTGCAGCACGCTTTGGAGGTGTTCCTCGAACACCATCGTGCCCATCGTTGTCGCCTGGTCGAAGGGATCTCCCAGCCGAAGCTGCGGGATCAGCGCCAGCACCTTCTCCTGCAGCGACTTTGCGATCGAGAAATGCGCGAAGACCCGCGAGCCTGAGGTGCAGACCTGTCCCTGGTTCATGAAGGCGCCGAGCAAGATGCCTTGCGCGGCGCGGTCGAGATCGGCATCGGGGAACACGATTTGCGCGTTCTTGCCGCCGAGTTCGAGCGTGAGCTGCTTGGTCGAGGGAGCCGCAGCCGCCATCACCGCCCGGCCGGTCGCACTTGATCCGGTCAGCGACACCTTACGTATGTCGGGATGCGACACGAGCGAAACGCCTGCGGTCTCGCCCCCTCCGGTCAGGATGTTGACGATGCCGGGCGGCAGGCACTCCGCGATAAGTTTCGCCATCTCCATGGTCGTGACCGGCGTCGGCTCAGCCGGCTTGTAGATGACCGCATTGCCGACCGCGATTGCCGGCGCAATCTTGCCGAGGAACATGTTGATCGGAAAGTTCCACGCACCGATGATCCCGACTATACCGATCGGTTCGCGATAGTCGAAACTGAGGATGTTACCGGAAGACAGCGTACGCCCTTCCAGAGCGCGGCAGACGCCCGCGTAGTAGCGCAGCCGGTCAATCGCCGTCAGCACATTGGCCTTGCTTTCGCGCCAGGCCTTTCCGGTGTTAGCCGTCTCGAGCCACGCGAAGCGGTCGACCTCGGCCTGCAAGCGATCGGCGAGCTTCGACATCGCCTCGGCGCGCTTCTTCGGACCGCTACGATACCAGTCGGGCCAAGCCGCCTTGGCTGCCATCACGGCTTCGACCACGTCGCGCTCGCTCGCATCCGGTACGGTGCAGAGGCGTTCGCCTGTCAGTGGACTTTTCGCTTCGAGGGTCGCGTTCGACGACGACTGCACCCAGTCATTATTAATGAACAGGTCGTAGCGATCCTGAATTTGGTACGACATGGTGCCTCAAACTGAGAGAAGATGTACGGCGGCGACCGCTGAATCGCCGCCCAGGAGGCCGCCCGCCATCTGCGCGAGACCGACTTTGGGCTTTTCGATCTGGCGTGCGCCGGCGCGGCCGGTGAGCTGTTCGTGGATTTCGACGATCTGCGCGACGCCGGTCGCGCCGACTGGATGACCGCGGCTGGTCAGTCCGCCGGACGTGTTCACCGGAATTCGCCCGCCGAGACGGGTGTCTCCGTCTTCAAGTAGCCGGATTGCTTCGCCGCGCCCACAAAACAGCAGGTCTTCGATGTCGAACAACTCCTGGGGCGACGTGGGATCGTGGACTTCGGCCACGGCGATGTCGCGCGCATCAATGCCGGACCATTCGTAGGCGGCGCAGGCGGCGCGATGGGTTGCACTCCCCTCCTCGCTGCCAGCCGGCAGACCCGATACCACCGCGGAAGCGGCAATCTCGCTGGCGCCGATCAGCCCGCGGCGTGCGGCAAACTCCTCGCTCACCAGCACGACACAGGCGGCACCGTCGGAAATCCCGCCGCACATCGCGCGCGTCAGTGGATCGACTACCACGCGGTCCGCGAGCACTTCCTCAAGAGTGATGGGCTTGCGCTCGGCGGCGCGAGCATTCAGTACCGCGTGCGACCGGTTCTTCACCGCGACCTTTGCGAAATGCTCGCGGGTGGCGCCGTAGTCGCTCATGTAGGCGCGGGCGCGACTAGCGTTGATGTCGACGAAAACCGATCGGCCCTCACTCGCGGGCGCATGGTCGGTGGCGCTCGCCAGCGCCTGGAACGCGCGGCTGCGATCCTCGTGCGTGAGCTTTTCGGCGCCCAGCACCAGCACGCAATCATATTGTCCGAAGGCTACCGCGCTCCAGCCGAGGTGAACCGCGTCAGCACCGCTTGAGCAGGCATTCTTGACCGTGCGCATCGGAATGCCTTCGATGCCGGCGGGAGACAGTAGGGTTTGCGCAAGGATCGATTCCTGGCCGGTGATTGCACCGCCGAACGCATTGCCGACAAAGGCCGCAGCGAGGTCCGAACGCGACACCCGCGCGGTCGCGACCGCACCGACAATCACTTCTTCCGCAAGCTCCAGAAGCGAGCGGCCAGAATGGCGGCCGAATGCACCGACCGAGCCGCCGGCTACCAGCACGCGATGCGGGTGACGGCGTATCATGCCGGCGTCCTAATTTCGGCGAAGCCCTTCGCGGTCTGGGTGCCGTCGCTCCTGACGGCGCTCAGGCTGCATCGGGTCACCGGACCTGTTTCGGCGACCTCGGCGCGCAGGATCAGCGCATCTTCGGGATAAACAGGCGCGGTGAAGGTCACGTCGAGCACCGCGACCGCATCGTCACCGAACGCCCGTGCCAGCAGCCTTGCGAATTGCGCGGTGGTCATCGGCCCCTGCTGCAGCACGGACCGGAAGCCGGCCTTGTGCGCGAAGCTTTCATCGACATGGATAGGATTGGGATCCTCGGTCGCCGCCGAAAACAGCGCGACCCGCTCGCGGCCGGACGGAGCGATCGTTTCCTCGAACAGGATGTCGCCGTGTTTCAGGGGCGCCATCGCAGACCTCACGATTGCTTCACAAGCCGAGTAACCTCGCGCAAGGCGAGGTCGCCGTTTTGCTTGCGATATTCGAACGAGACATCGGCGAACCATATCGGCCCGCGCTTGCCCTGCTTCTCGGTCACGCGATCGATGGTCGCCGTGACGCTTAACTCATCTTCAAATCCGACCGGCGCGAACCATTCGTAGCGCTGGCCGCCGTGCAACGCCTTCTCCCGCGGGATATCCAGGTCCTGAAACAGATCGACGCCAAGCCGCTCGCCGCGCAAGAAAATGAGATAGGTGAGCGGCGGCCTGTCGGTCTCGGGTGCGCCGAGCGCCACCATAAACTGGCGCGCTTTGTCCCGGTCCGGTCGCAGTTTGTAGGGCGGGTAGGTTCGCCCTTGTAGTCCGGTCCGCATATTCCGCCTCATCGCGATCTCTTGCGGCGAGTATAGGGAGGCGCGCGCGGCGGTCAATATTTTTTTACATATGTGTAAAATAATTCGGGGACCACGAAGATGACTTTACCGTCCTGGATTTCTCCGGGCGCGGTGGACGCGCGCTCAGTCGCCGCAGTGGCGGGATCGAAGTCGAATGGAAATGCAGCGCGCCAGGGCCGCCAGCTTCGATTGCCTGGCGCGATCGAATATTCCGTCGTCTGCGGCCGAGGCAAATAGCCGAACGCACGGCTGAGTTCGTCCGCGCAGCGTATTGGAATAGAAACTAGAGGGCACACTCGCGGCCGGCGCTAGCATCTGAGAATAATGCGCAGGGGCCGAAATGAGCCAGAAGATTGCTCTTATTCCGCTCGACTTCGCTCTGAAACGGAGCATGTGTGCTGGCGAAAGGAGCCTTAAAAACGGACCGGAAACAGCAGAAGCCACACCGAAAGTTCAAGTTCCCTCGATCTCACCCCGCCAGCGCCGTTGGCCTCCGCGGGGATTCGATGCTGCGGCACGAGCCGCGATCGAATGGAGGATCTGATGCAAACCGACACTTTGAATATTCCCGCTACGGCGGAAAAGACGACCCGCCCTCAAGCGCTCAAGTCTGGCCTGCGCAAATCGCCTGCAAAACAATTCAATCCCAAAGCCAAGGCTACATCCAAGCAGAACAAGGTACTGGCGATGCTGCAAGCACCAACGGGTACAACCATCGCCGCCATGATGAAAGCCACCAAGTGGCAGGAACATTCGGTGCGCGGCTTTCTGTCGGGAGTCGTCCGCAAGAAGCTGCGACTGAAGCTGACCGCGAAGCTCAATACGGACGGCGAGCGGATCTACCGAGTGACCGGCGGCTCCGGTCACAGCGCTTCCGGCAAGACCGGCCGCAAATCGAGCTGACACCATGTCTGGCTCGAATGTTGGTGCAGGGGATTCAGCTGCGGATGCCCTGTCGGCGGAGATCGCTCGCTTGAGCGATCTCCCAATAAATCATCTGCGGGCACGCTGGCGCACTGTGTTTCGCAAGGTGCCACCGCCCACCCTCTCCCGCAATCTGTTGTTTCGGACGCTCGCCTATCGACTACAGGCAGACCGGTTCGGTGATCTCGATGCCGAGAGCTGCCGGATCCTGGACAGCGTGAAACTCGATGGCCGCGGCGACACGTTGAAGGGAGTGATAGCGGGTTTCAGGAGGCCGGACTGGAAGCTGCAGCCCGGCACAGTCCTCTCCCGGGAATGGAAGGGCAAGATGCACCGGGTGACCATCACCTCGGATGGATTCGGCTGGGACGGCAAGACCTACAAGAGCCTGACCCAGATCGCCTTCGCCATCACGGGCACCCGATGGAATGGACCCCGGTTCTTCGGTTTCCGGAACAAGCCGGCTCGGGAAACGGAGGCCTAATGTAATGAAGAAGGAATCGGGAAAGACCGTCCGCTGCGCCATCTATACCCGGGTCTCGAGCGATTCCGGGCTGGAGCAGGATTTCAATTCGCTCGATGCCCAGCATGAGGCCTCACAGGCCTATATCAAGAGTCAGGCCCATGCCGGCTGGACACTTATCCGCGCCCGCTATGACGATGGCGGATATTCCGGGGGCTCGACTGAGCGCCCCGCCCTTCAGCGTCTCCTGGAGGACGTAAAGGCCCGGAGAGTCGATATCATCGTGGTCTATAAGGTCGACCGGCTGACGCGGTCGCTGGCTGACTTCGCTAAGCTGGTCGAACTGTTCGATGCCCATGGGGTCTCCTTCGTCTCGGTCACCCAGCAGTTCAACACCACCACCTCCATGGGTCGGCTGACCCTGAATGTCCTTCTCTCCTTCGCCCAGTTCGAGCGGGAGGTTACCTCGGAGCGGATCCGGGACAAGGTGGCGGCCTCCAAGCGCAAGGGCCTCTGGGTGGGTGGCAATGTCTGCCTCGGCTATGCCGCCGTCGATCGCAAGGTCGTGGTCCTTCCCGACGAAGCCGAAACCGTCCGGCAGATCTTTGAAGCCTATGCCCGGCTTGGTTCCTTGAGCGAGGTGCAGAAGGAGCTGCGGCAACGAGGCATCGTCTCCAAACACCGGACCTTGAAGGACGGCCGCAAGGTCGGCGGGATTGATTTCAGCACGGCTTCACTCGCCAATCTCCTGCATAACCGGTTCTATATCGGGGAAGTCGATTACAAGGGCGAGATCCTGAAGGGCCCGCAGGAGCCGATCCTTGAACGCGCTCTGTTCGACCAGGTCCAGGAGAAGCTCGCCGCCCAGCGCATCAAGCGGACCAAGACCAACGCCAAGGGCAATTCCCTGCTCACCGGCCGCATCGTCGACGATCGGGGCAATGGCATGACACCGACCTATGCCGTGAAGAACGGCGTCCACTATCGCTATTATATTTCCACACCGCTACTCCACGGCAAATCTGAGATCGCAGGTACCGTCGCTCGCGTGCCCGCTGCCGATGTCGAGGACGCCATCGGCAAGGCGCTGCGGGAGCGCCTAGAAATCAGAGCGCCCGAGGACAACATCGCCCTGCTTCAGACCTACGTCGAGCGCGTCGAGATCCAAACCAACCGACTCGTCGTAACGCTCAGGCCCGGAGCGATTACGCCACCCAGTGCCGCCGAGAGCCAAAAGGGAAAATCGGCGTCGCTAATCATGCACATCCCGTGGACCAAACCGCCCACGAAACGAGGGCGCGATATCGTATTGCCAGCAGGAGCCGCTCAAGACGAGACCAGGCCCATCAAGGCCGCGCGTCGGGCGAAGCTCATCGCAGCGATCGCTAAGGGATGCCGATGGCTCGACGAACTTGTCAGCGGTCAAACGAAAAATCCAGAAGAAATTGCCGAACGCGAGCGGTGCAGCGTGCGGAAAGTCAATATGACGATTTCGCTGGCTTTTATCGCGCCGGGTCTCGTTAAGGCTGCTGTCGACGGCACGCTTGCGAGAGGTGTTAACTTATCGCGGATGTATGAGCTACCCAGCGACTGGCGGGAGCAGCTTCGCGCTGTTGGAATCACTTTGTCAAAAGGCGATTGAAAAACTTTGTTGATTCGTTCTTATCTAGCGCATGAAGCAAGCTTACTACACCTCATCCGTCCTCGATTTCCTATCGACCTCCCCTCACAACATTATCGGGCAGCTGGCCGAGCAGCATCCGTTCGACCTCGACCCGCTGCAACGCAACGCCTGGCTTGCGGAGATTGATCTCCTTCAAACCGGGCTGAGCAACGATACCGAGGGTTGGCTGGCGCTTGAATTCTCCATCCCGCGCGTGGGAAGGCGCGTTGACGCGATAATCGCCTATGACGGCATCATCTTGGTCGTAGAGTTCAAAGTTGGAGGCAGAGAATTCACCGCCGCTGCGATCGACCAAGCGACCGACTACGCGCTAGACCTCAAGAACTTCCATGCGGGAAGCCACGAGCGCCATATTGTACCAATCGTCGTTGCCACGAACGCAAAGGCGCCGGACTTTAGTCTTCACTGGGGCCCCGACGGCGTGTCAGCACCCATTCTTTCTGGGGCTCATGATTTAGAGAACATTATCACGCATGTGCGCGCTGCGACGCCGAAGCAATTGCCATTGGATTTCGCTGCCTGGATGACAAGCGGCTACAAACCAACCCCCTCCATAATTGAGGCCGCCCAGGCGCTCTACCGTGGCCACAAGGTTGAAGATATCACGCGATCGGATGCGGGGGCCAAGAACCTAAGCGAGACGACGGCACGGCTCGAACAAATCATTGAGGACGCCAAGGCTAGCGGCGAAAAGACGATTTGCTTCGTCACGGGCGTGCCAGGCGCGGGCAAGACACTCGCCGGCCTCAATCTGGTCACGCATCGCACCAAAGCGCATGAAGAGGAGCACGCCGTGTTTCTCTCGGGTAACGGGCCACTGGTCGATGTGCTACGCGAAGCGCTTGCGCGCGACGAACAGGCTCAAGCGCATGATCTCGGCCAGCCCATCCGCAAAAGCGATGCTGAGCGAAAGGTGAAGAGCTTTATTCAAAACATTCACCACTTTCGCGATGCAAACCTCGTAGCATCTGGCCCACCCATCGAACGCGTGGTCGTCTTCGACGAGGCGCAGCGAGCGTGGAATCTCGATCAAGCTGCGAAGTTCATGTCGCAGAAGAAGGGTATCTCTGACTTTGGCATGTCAGAGCCAGAATTCCTTATCAGCGTTATGGACCGACATACAGATTGGTGCACAGTGGTTTGTCTCGTCGGCGGCGGGCAGGAAATCAATTCCGGCGAGGCCGGGCTTCTTGAGTGGCTTGCTGCGCTCAAGAAGCGATTTCCACGCTGGCGAGTGTACACATCACCCCAACTCACACACCGCGACTATCATTGGGGCGACGACCTTCCCGCCATGATCGCCAGTCATGCGCACGAGAGCCTAGGTGAATTGCATCTTGCTGTCTCGGTACGCTCCTTCCGTGCAGAAGCGCTTTCTGCCTTCGTCGGTGCGCTGATCGCCGGGGAGCCAGCAGAAGCGCGTGACCTGTACGCCTCCATTCGAAAACAGTATCCGATCGCGATCACGCGTGACCTTAGCGAAGCGCGAGCCTGGCTCCGAAAGCAAGCGCGCGGCACTGAGCGTTTCGGGCTTGTGGCATCCTCGGGCGCTTCGCGACTGAAGGCTGAAGGGGTTAACGTCCACGAAAAAATCGGGGCGACCTACTGGTTCTTGAATGATAAGACTGATGTTCGCTCTTCGTACTACCTGGAAGACCCAGCTACCGAATTCGACGTGCAAGGCCTTGAGCTCGATTGGGTGGCCGTCTGTTGGGACGCGGACCTTCGGCGTGCCGATAGCGAATGGTCTTACCACAAGTTTCGCGGCACGGTTTGGCAACGGGTCAACAATCCGAGCCACCGGACCTACCTCGCCAATGCTTACCGCGTACTGCTCACCCGCGCTCGTCAGGGCATGATCATCTACGTACCTCGGGGCGATGCTGAGGACGCGACACGCCCGCCAAACTTCTACAACGGGATCTACGCCTATCTTCAAGAATGCGGTCTAGCACCGGTCTCCTGAGGGCCGCATGGCCACGTTCGTGTGCTGCAGCGATTATGACGTCCGCTTCGTCTCATTCGATCCGCGGAGGGCACTGGCTTTCTTCGCAGCAGATCTTACTTAAGCCGTTGATCAATGGCGCGCAGGGCTTGGCACGCAGCTTGGACGCGCCGACCGGTATGAACGCCGCCGCTTCGATTTGCCGCGCCCGGCGCCCCCAAGCAGACTCCTGACGACATGATGTTGCGGCACCCCGTCGCGGAATCGACCTATTCTCCTCATGGAGAGAGCTAGTCGCTAGCTTCTGTTTCCGACGACCAAAACGCCGGCATTCGACGATCGGATATCTGAGCTCGATGGAGTAAGGCCCGCTTCGGCGGGCTTTCTGCTATTCTCGCCCGATTTCCGGAGGGGGATTGATGGCCGAGGACGAGCAGAAACGAATTCTATTTATCTCCGAGGCGACGGACGGCAGCAGCCCGGCGCAATCCATCATGAGCGAACTGCACGACCGGCTCTTGCGGCCCGCTATGCCGAAGGATGTGTACCATCGGCTGGATAGAGGCGACATTCGCGCGGAGCCCGCGACGCTCGACCACTACACGATCGACCAGCTGGCGTCGGAGCACCTGGTGGTCGCAGACCTGACCGAGCTCTCGAATACGGCGTACTTTGAGCGCTCGCGCCTTCCAGCGGCTGCCGATCGTTTACATCTGCGAAGAATCCTTCCCTCTTCGCTACGATCTCCGAAGCCCGCGCGTCATCAAATACAAGCTCGAGGCGATGAAGAGGCCATCCCCGACTTGCGGGAGGCGATTGAACGGGCGCTTGCGGACCCCGATGCCTATACACCGGAGGTCGGGCTGCCGGCACGGCTACCGCGAGCGTCGCGGATTGAACTGGCGAACCGCATCCAGGCCGCCGCCGATACTTTGCGGGACTTACGCATTAACTCAGCAGGCGAGACCGCCGAAGAGCTCGTGACGATCGCGGACGAGTTGAGAAAGCTTCCCGACGACCACGAAGCCGCGAGAGTGCGGCAATTGGCCGACAAAGCAATCAAGGTCTTATCCTCATTGCTCGATGAAATGGCCAGCAGGCCTGCGGCGCGCATGGCCATCACCGGCGCTATCTCCTTGATTGTGGGCGGTGTGGGTGCATCAGGCGCCGCAGCCTTCGCGGCGGGTCTAGCGTTTTGGTACGGCAAGGACACTTTCGAGAAATACCTCGAAGGTTGGGGCAAACGCTCAACCGGTCGAAAGAAGAAATAAGCCTTCGCTTTCAATCGTCGTCGTACAAAAGCACACCTTCCTGTTTGAAGGTGCGATCGGTGCGATAATAACTTTCGTGAAACTCGTCGCCATTCCCGGCGAAGAAACCGTACAGCCCGTACTCGTTGGTGTCTTTAAAATAGAAGCCGAGACGGGATTCGGCGAAGTGCTCGACGTTGTAGACCTGCACGTGCGCGTTCTCGAATAGCAGCTCACCGTCGGGGTGCCTTTTGTACGGCTGATTGCGCTCATGCCAGTCATACTCGCGCTTCGCTGTTTTGATGTGCTGATATAGCCGGTTGTCTTGCTTCAGGCGCTGGGTCGCCGCTTCGGCCTTCTCTTGGGTCTTCGAGTGCCGCCAGATGAAGAACGCGGCGACCAGCGCGATCAGGATTCCCCATTCCATGTCGGCGCCCCTGTGGATATTGGAGACGAGAACAAAAAATGAACGCCGAATCAAGGGGTTGCAGAAATAATGAGGCTCAACCTTGCAACATTTAATGGAACCACCAAATCTGGTATTCTGCACAGAAACTGACCGCCAAATGGCGGCCTTCCAGACCTAGTACCGTAACCGAATTGGGGAATTGAAAATGGGAAAGCATACCAAGGGTGGCGGGGGAACCTCCAACATCCGTCTTATCGTACTCGAGGCCAATCTCAGCGAGGGCGACCTGGGGCCTATCACTCAGGCCATCCAGAACGCCTTGCGGCCACCCGCCCCAGTGCAGCGGCTTGCCGCGCCGAAGCCGGTTGCCATCAACGGTACGACGGTCGAGCCGGAGCCGGAGGCAGAGGTTCAGGACGCGGACTTCGAGGAAGTCGAGGAGTCCGCACCGGCGCCGCGCCCCAAGACGACGCGCAAGGTGAAGTCGGCGAAGGTGGTCGACATCGACATGAACAAGTCGGTCTCGCTGGCTGAGTTCACCAAGGGCAAGGACCCCGGCAGCAACCACAAGCGCTACATGACGATCGCGACCTGGCTCAAAGAGCATCGCGGGATGGACGCCATCACGTCCGACCACGTCTACACCTGCTACAAGTCCATCGGCTGGCCCTCCAACATCAAAGACTTCGCGCAGCCGTTGCGTGAGCTGAAGTCGGCGAACCTTTTCGACCAGCCGGAAAAGGGGCAGTACGCCATCAACCACGTCGGCGTCGACAAGGTCCGAGCCTTCCTGGCATGACGCTGCAGGAATTGGTCGACAAGGTGGAAGGGTTCGATTCCCTTCCACCTCGCGAGACCATTCAGCTCTTTACCTGGTGGCTTCATGTGCACGGCGGGCGCGAGTTCGTCGACAACGTCGCGCTACGCAAGTGCTACACCGACCTCCACATGCCACCGCCGAATATCGCGATGTATACGGGCCGCAGCATGCTGCAGGGCTCGCGTCCCGACCTCATCAAATCGGCGGCCGGGCTGAAGCTTCACCGGGAGCTGAGGCTCGAGCTCAACAAGAAATACGGCCTGCACGAGTCCGTGGTGAAGGTCATGAGGGACCTCGCCGAGCTCCCGGCGAAGGTCCCGAACCTCGCCGAACGCACGTTCCTGGACGAGACGCTGATCTGCTACCGCATCAAGGCGTGGCGAGCGTCGATCGTGATGGCGTGGAATCTCGCCTACAACCACCTTCTGCATTGGATACTGGCCGACCCGAAGCGGTTGGCCGATTTCAATGCGGCCATCGCACGTCGTTATCCAAAGAAGGCTGGGCAATCGGTCGCCAAGTATGACGACTTCGAGGACTTCAAGGAACGTGAGGTCATCGAAATCTGCAACACCGCGAACCTCTACAACAGCAGCGTCTTCAAAATCCTGAAGGACAAGCTGGACCGCCGAAATATCGCAGCGCATCCCTCCAACGTCACCATGCTCCAGTCCCAGGCCGACGACATGATCACCGACCTGGTGCACAACGTCGTGCTCGCCCTGGTGTAGCCATGCAGGGCGACCGATCGCCGCCACCCGAAGTGCCGGGGGCCCGACAATCTCATCGCGATCGAGATGAAGAAATCGACGCGACGACAGACCTCGAAGTACAAGGACCGAGAGAGACTGATTGCGCTGACAAAGGCGCCGGGTGATGAGATATGGCCGAACGGTCGAGACAGCCATCCGGCGCACGGCCTGGGGATCTACATTGAAATCAACGTCCGAAGCCGGACCTACTTCTTGGAGGCATATCGGCGGAGAAAGCACGTCGGAACCGGACGGCGGCGAAATCTCCGTCGCACCGCCGCCTCCGCCCCAGCCGCGAACGCGCGTAAGAAGACAGCGGCTTTAGAAGGGCGCCTTCAACCAGGCCAAGCACTTCTCGAATCCGGCGCGGGTGAAATCTCCGCGCCCCATGTATCGCAGCATGAACTGGTCGCGCGGAACACGATGAAACCGACGATTTCCCGCTTCCACTCCATCGGCAGCGCGGCGTCGATGGCGGCTTGTTTCGCAGCGGCGGCTTCAGATGGACGGTTCACGCCTGGACGTTCGGTTTCGCGGGCATTGCCTCGTATTCCGCCCAGGTCGCCGGCGAAATGTTGCCGAACACCTTCGCGGCCTTGGCGTAGTAGGTGTCGATGAAAGCCGCGAACTGCTCGCTATCTGTTTGTCGGGCAAGCCAAGAGAACCGGACAACTTGTTCGTAGCGGTCGCGCAGGAGCGACATCGCCGGTAGGACCAGGCTCCAGGTCGCATCGATTCTGATTGCGGTGCTGTGCGATTCCGCGGCGTAGAGCAGCCTGGTCAGCAGATGCTCCGGCCCGCATTCATCAGTGCGAACCGGGCCACCCCTGAGTTCGTTCAATCGTATCCAGGCGCGCTTGCTTAGGTCGCAAGCCGCAGCCACCGACGGGTGCTTTGCGAAAGGACCAAGCTGGTCTGCGATTGTCACCATGAGCGAGGTTTATCACGCGCCCGTCGCTTCGCGACCATCCCACAAGCGCCACCCGCCCGGAAGGGCGCGTCAGTCCAGCGTTTGCTGCACGACACAGGGGCGACGGATGGATGGGAGCTTGCGGCTCAGCCTGCGCAGTCTGCCATTTGTTAGCTAGTCGTGCATCGTCGTTTTTCCCTGGGCCCGGAAGCGTGCCCGTGCCGGGTGTGACGTGCCAACACCACGCAAGAACGTAGAGAGACCGGTTCGCATATACAGTTTGCTACCACGCTTGATACGAACCCGTCTCTGAGGCCAATTGGCGCCCGAAACTGCATCGAGAGCGTTAGATTCGAACCGGTCTCTGCGTTAAAATTCGAAATGGCTTGGAAAAGTATTTTGGGGGGTCAGAGACGCAGCGCGCAATCGCGGGAGCTTCGATAAAATAAGGTTCTGTAGAGACTCCATTGAACGCGAAACCTAGCCGTATTCGCGCTGAGAGTGGCGGGACACCAAGGACAATTTATGACCAAATTCCTAGTGTGGTGGTCCATGCTTGATTCGAACCTCGTCTCCGCGAGCGATGCACAATAATTTGGGAAAACTTTTTTGCTAAGCGTCCCGCTCGCTGCTTTCCGCCAAATTATGGTCGGAAAATACTAGCTTTTGCGCCGACGGCCGCACAGTTTTGCGCGGGCTTGCAGAACCGCGAAGAAGAGGAATTTTTTCTGACTTTCGGTAGCTTCGAGCACGTCGGCTTTTGACGTTCGTCTCAATCGACCGAAAGCGGACATACGGAAGTTCCGCGCACCCCTGCCTGTCTCTCGGACAGCGGCCCGAACATCAATAAAAATTAGAAGTCTGATCTTCTAACCAGCGAATAAACTTTTCAGCCTCCGTCAAGGCTTTCCACGTTGGCTCAGCCATGCGTTCAAGCCGACCTTCTGTGTTGCTCCCTGCGGCCAAGGCGAATAGCCTTTCAACACAAGAACGGATGAGGGAGGCGACAAGATGCACACATTGTACGGGCATAATAGGCTTGCTTTCCACTGCACCGCAGCATTGGCGGCGCTGACGATAAGTTTTTCGCCTGCCGTCGCGCTCGATCGCTCTGTTGTCGGAAAGAACGGCATGGTCGTGGCCGGCCATCCGCTGGCGGTTCAAGCCGGACTGAAGGTTCTGCAGGCGGGCGGTACTGCGTGTGACGCAGCGATCGCGACGGCGACGGTCCTCAGCATCGCAATGACCGACATGATGGGTCCGGCCGGCTCGGGCTATGCGCTGCTCTGGGAACCGCAGAAGAAAGAACTGTCGTCGATTGATTACAACGGGGTCGCGCCCGCGGCCACCGATCCGAAAAAATTCGATATGGCGAAGAAGCTGCGCGGTCCGATCGCCCCAACCGTGCCCGGCGCCCTGAAAGGCTGGGAAGCCGTGCACAAGAAGTGCGGCAACCGTCCATGGGCGGAGCTCTGGACTGACGCCATCGGCTATGCGGAAAACGGCTGGCCACTCGATACCGAATCCAACTTTCACATTAAAAGGCACATCCCGGAAATCGGCATCAACGAGAGCTGGGCCAAGGAGTTTCTGGTCAACAACGATGCGCCCGGGCCGGGCTATGTACTTAAGCGGTCGGATCTCGCGCAAAGCTACAAGGCGTTTGCAGCCAAGGGATCCGACGCACTCTACAACGGTGAAGTAGGCGACAAGCTGGTCGCCTTCATGAAGAAGGAAGGCGGGCTGATCTCCAAGGACGACCTCACCAAGTATCAGGTTAAGTGGAGCCAGCCGATCCAGACCACCTATCGCGGTTACACGGTCTATGGCGTGCCGCCGAGTTCGTCCTCCATCACTTGGATGCAGATCCTCAACATCCTCGAGGGCTACGACCTGAAGGCGATGGGCCACAACTCGGCGGATTATCTCCACCACTTCATCGAGGCGTCGAAGCACGCCTACATGGATGGCTATCGCCACAATGCCGACCCGGCCTTTGTGAACGTGCCGGTCGAGCGGCTTCTGTCGAAGGAATATGCCGGCGAGATTCGCCAGAAGATCGCCGACAAGGCCTGGGCGCTGAAGCCGGTCAAGCAGACGTGGCTCAACAAACCACAGGTCGGTACGGCAACTTCGCACATGACCGTAATCGACAAGTGGGGCAACGCCGTGTCGATGACCAACACGCTCGGCACCTTTTTCGGCGCCGGCGTCGTGGCCGAAGGTACCGGCCTTGTCCTGTCCAACGGCATGGACTGGTTCGACATAGACGTGAATATCTGGACTGGCGAACAGCCCGGCGCGCTGGTGATGCATCCCGGTAAGCGCAACCGGTGGACGCTGGCGCCCGGAATGCTGTTCAAGGACGGCAAGCTGTCGATGCTGGTGGGTGGCGCCGGTGCGGAATCCACAATGTGGGGCATCGCGCAGCCGATCGTGAACGTCATCGACTTCGGCATGGAGCCGCAAGCTGCTCTCTATGCGCCGCGGTTCCGCTATGGTGACATCTATCACTATACCGGTGGCACCGAGACGTTCCTCGAACCCGGAATGAAGGCCGACGTTCGGGACGCGCTGATCGCACGCGGACACTCCATGTCGCCGGTCGACAAGCCGCGGATTCCGGCCCGTGGGACAACACAAATGATAACCGTCGATCAGAAGAACGGCACGTTCTTCGGCGGCGCTGCTCCGCAGGGCCGCGACAATCTCGGCGCCTACTAGGGCAACAGTGCGCTCGGCACGCGCTCACAAATCACCGCGATCGGTCCAGGACCGGTCGCGGTCGCTAGGAAAACAAGGAGACCTGACATGAACTTCATTCGCGCCGCAGCGGCTGTCCTTTTTCTCGGCGCGCTTGCGCTTGCGGGTGCGGCTTCTGACGCCGATGCCCAGACCGCGAAGAAGCTCGAAAAGCCGGTGCTCGTCACCTCGGCCGGTCAGGCCCTCGATGCCTTTACCGTCAAGACACTGCTTGGGCGGGCCGGCGTCGAAAACAATTACGATCCGAAGGCGACGGCCGCGGCCCTCGACGGCGTCAAGACCGTGATCATAGCAGTCGGAGTCTCAAACAAAGGATTTGGCCAGGCCGGCATCACGGCAGAGTCCGAGATGGCGCGCACCAAGGCCATCCTAGACTCCGCCAAAGCCAAGGATATCCGGGTGGTATTCGTACATATCGGCGGTGCCGAGCGGCGCAAGGGCCTATCGGTGCAGTTCATCGAAGTGGTCGCGCCCGCGGCAGACCAGTTGATCGTGACAAAGGACGGAAACGTGGACGATTATTTCGAGAAGGTGTCGAAGACATCCAACGCGCCTCTGCTGCTGATCGACCAGTCGCTGGAAGTCGGAAAGGCTCTGGCGAACTTGATGGCGTCGAGTTGACGATCCAGTCGCGGCGCGTGTCGTGATCGATGCATTCCCTGCATCCCTGACGGCTCCGCTGCTCGATCAGGTGACGCCCGGAGCCCGCTTTTTCACAGCTCTCGCCGCAGGGAGCGTCGCCTGTCTGTTTCTAGCAATTGCGGCTGCCGTCCAGCGCAGGCGCCTCGGCCGCATTCCCACTCGCATTCATGTTGCCGGAACGCGCGGGAAATCCACGGTCACGCGGCTGGTCGCCGCGGGTCTGCGCGCGGGCGGCCATCGTGTCGTTGCCAAGGTAACCGGAACACAACCCAAGCTGATCCGTCCCGATGGCAGCGAAGTCCCGATCAGGCGCTGGGGCGCCGCCTCGATACGTGAGCAATCGGCGTTTCTGCGGGCGGCCTCACACAAGAAAGCCGACGCGATCGTCGTCGAGGCGATGGCGATCGAGCCTGAATATCTCGGTGCCCTGGAGCGCTTCTATATTCGTGCAACCGACTTCGTGATCACCAATGTGCGCCCCGACCATCAGGAGCAACTCGGCGAAGACCCGGACGCGATGGCGCTGGCCATCGCGCGCGCGATTCCGGCCGGTGCGCGCGTCATCGTCACGGCAGAGGCAGCGACACCGGTTATCCGCGCCGAGGCGCAGCGACGGCATTGCGAACTGATCGTCTTGGAGGATCGCTGCGATAGCGATCCCGACATCACGAACCTGTTGATCGCACGCGCGGTCTGCCAGCATTACAAGGTCGACGATGCCGCCGCCGAGGCCGCCATGCTGGCCGCACATAAGGACATCGGCGCCTTCTCGCTGCAGCAATTGACGTTAGATGGGCGCTCAGTCCGCTTCGCCAACGCCTTTTCCTGCAATGACGTCGAATCATTCCGGCAGTTATGGCACCGGCACCAGCCGCCCGGCGTCCCGGCAGCCTTTCTGTTCAACGCGCGAACTGACCGGCCGTTGCGCAGCCGCGTATTCCTGACGTCGCTGCCTTTGCTGTCGCCGGAGGCCGCCCTGTACATTACGCACGGCTCGCGCGCGCTGCTTCGTTTTGCGATCGATGCCGGGTTCGAGCGGAGCCGCGTGCATATTCTCGCCGACGCGCCCGCTGGCGACCAGCTTACGCGCATCGCAAGCGGCGTCACCGACGGCACGATCATCTGGGGAACTGGAAATTTTCGCGGCGCCGGCGCCGACATCGCTGCATTCGCGACGGCCGCAGCCCGCGCATGTTGACTGTAACGCTCATCATCGGCGTTCTGGTCGGCCTGCTGCTGGCGGAAATCACCGGCATCACCGCGGGCGCCATCATCGCACCCGGATATATCGCCCTGCTGCTCGACCAGCCGAAGGCCCTGCTCGGCGTAATCGCAGCAGTGATCGGCACGCATGTGATCGTATCGGTGCTGGCACCATGGCTGTCGCTCTATGGCACGCGCCGTCTGACAGTCACGATCCTGATCGGGCTCATTCTCGCCACCGGGATAGGTTACCTGCGTAGTGAGTTTGTCTCGGAAACCCTGATCTGGGCAGGACTTGGTTACATCGTGCCCGGCTTGATCGCGCATCAATGGTACCGGCAGGGCTTCCTAGCGACCTTTGTCATGCTTGCGATTGCGGCCTCGATCACGCGCGTTCTGGCGCTGATGACCATGGCGGTGCTGCAGTGACATCCTCATTCGCGCCGATCTGGACGAGCGATGCCGCCGGCGGACGCGCCAGGCCTCCGCTCTGGCTGATCGCCCTCGGGTGCCTCTGCGTCGCTGTCTGGCAGGGCACTGAAGCGCTGATCGCGCAATGGCCGCACGCGCGCGCCGACGACCTGCGTAACGCGGCGCTGACGGCGAAGACGGCACAGGCAGAGGTCGCGAAGGCCAAGGAAAAGCTGCAACTGATGCAGCCGCCAGACATCGATCCGAACCGGACAGGAATGATCGGCCCGGCCTGGAGTGAAACCACGACGACCATCGGAGAGGTTCAAGCGAAACGAACCACGACGAATCCAGACCTCGCAGCCGCGATCGCGCGCGTCCTCATCGGCCTTCAGCCGAAGCCGGGCGCGGCCGTCGCAATCGTGGCCTCGAGTTCGTTTCCTGGCGCCAACATTGCCGCGATCGCGGCCGTCGAGACGCTCGGGCTCAAGCCGATCATCATCAGTTCGCTGGGATCTTCGATGTTCGGCGCCAATGACCCGGAATTCGGCTGGCTCGACATGGAAGCCGTCATCGCGCGCAGCGGTACCCTCCGCGCGCGTACGACAGCGGTGGTGCTTGGCGGAGAAAGCGCCACGGCGGGGGGGTTAACAGGCACTGGCCGCGAGATGCTAATCCGCGCGGCGCAGCGCCACGGGTATCAGCCGATCGTTGCGAGCGACTTCGCCGCACTGAAGCGGCCGGTGATGGCCGCGATCGACGAAGTAGCGCCCGAAGGGGTGATGGCGGTCATCAATGTCGGCGGTTCGGTGCTCGGGATCGGAACCTGTCTCGACGCCTACGGCCTGCCGAGCGGTATCATCACCAGAATGCTGCCCTGCGATCGGGGCGTTCCGGGGCTCGTGCACGACTTTGCGGCACGCAATGTCCCGGTTCTGCACCTCCTCAACATCAAGCGCCTCGCGCTGGACTGGGGCCTGCCATTCGACCCGGTCCCGCTGCCGACGATTGCCGAAAGCAAACGCGTTTACGGGCGCCTGCCGCTTTCGCCGGATATTCCCTGACGGACATTCAGCATGGTCGATATCTTCTGGGTCTTCGTAACGATGGCGGCCATCCTGGTGGTGACCGGGCTGCTGCGCTGGCCGCTGCCGATCGGACTTATTCTCTCAGCTATCGGCGGCGCCTTGATTGCCGGCTTCGGCCTTCCGTTCCGCCATCTCGTCGAAGGCGGCTTCGGTTATCTCAATCTGATCCTCGCACTATTTGCCGGCGCGTTCTTCGGGCAGGTCATGCGGGAGAGCGGCGCAGCCGATGCGCTCGCCGCCTCCGTCGTATCTCCGAAGCGCCCGTTGCTCGCACTCTTCGCAGCCGGCCTGCCGCTGTTTCTTACCGGAATGTTCACCGGCATTGCCGGTGTGGCCGTGCTGACCGCCGGTACCTTTGCCGCGGCCATCCTGAATCGCGCAGGGCTGCCGCCGGCGCGAGCCGCGGCCTATATCGCACTGATGGGCACGCTCGGAATGATCGCCCCGCCGCTCAACGTTCCGGCGATGGTGATGGCCGATGGCGTCAACATGCCGTTCGCAGGCTTTGCGACCAGCATGCTCGCATTATCGCTGCCCTGTGTCGCCTTCGCGTTGTTGACGTTCGCACGCGGCATCGAAGCACCGCCGGCTTCTGCGAGCGCTGCCGCAGTTAACCGGCGACGGAACGCTGCGCTCGGCGCAATTTCCATCATCGGTATCATCCTGTTCTGGGCGATCATCCGCTATAGGCCAACGATCGCCTTCGATCCGAGCATCCCCCTGGTGCTGGTGGTCGGCGGCCTGACCGGGCTTTTCATGCTGTCGGCCCGCGGCTGGACCGACGTCGCCCGGCAGGTTTTCTCCGGCACGCCGCTGATGCTCGCGGCCGTGCTAATCGCAGTCGGCGTGCTGGTTCAAATCATGGCGCTGACCGGCGTACGCGGCTGGCTCGTCATCAATGCGATGTCTTTCCAGAGTCCTGCGATCTACGCGGCGCTCGCTGGCCTTCCCCTGCTTGGCTCGGTGCTGACATCGATCGGTGTTTCGAACTCGCTGGGCGTTCCGTTCGCCTTCGCGTTCATCCACCAGGACATGATCCTGAATATTAGCGCGCTGTCTGCGATCTCAGCCCTTGCAGAATTCTGCCCGCCCACGGCAATCTCGACCGCGCTCGCGGCCTATGTCGTGGGTACCGACAAACTGTGGACGATCATCCGCGCGGCCTTGCCGACATTGTTGCTGCTTACGGTGCTCGCCGTGCTGATGCTGATCTTCAATCCGATCCTCGCGCCATATCTGAGGTAAGGCGGCATATCATGACAGCTGACACCCTCGTCTTCTGGATATATCGCGGCTTCGCGATCTTCATCGCGCTCGCCATGATCGTCGTGATGCTGCGATCAAGCGACTGGCGTCCGCAATTCTATGCGATGCTGGTGTTCGTCGTTTTCGCGCTGCGTGCCTTGGGAATCAAATGATGAGCAAAGTCTCCATCACCGGATCTCTCTTCCTGCTGGCCAGCATCGGCATCGCCATCGCCGCAGGCGCCAGTTTCAACGCTATGCACAGCGCTGAGCCTATCTATCCTGGTCCAGGTGTGAGCCAGTCGCGCCCGCTCAGCAGCTATTTCGGCGCGTTGACTGGTACGCCAGGCGATACGCCAGTTTTCGTTCTCGACGGCAAAGAGCCCGGCGGCACCTTCGTGTTGCTCGGCGGCACCCATCCGCAGGAGGTTGCCGGACACGTCGCTGCAACACTGGTGGTAGAGAATGTACAGGTCAAAAAGGGCCGGTTGGTCGTCATTCCGCAGGCGAACCGGAGCGGATTCACCTACACCGAGCCGCTTGAGGGTTTCCCGCACACCTATGACATCGACACACCGAACGGAAAGCGCTGGTTCCGCTTCGGCATGCGCCTCACCAATCCAATCCATCAATGGCCGGATCCGGACGTGCAGACTCACAATCCGTCCGGAGAGTACATGGTCGGTTGGGAGGCGCGCAATCTCAACCGGAACTACCCCGGGCGTCCCGACGGACGCTTCACCGAGCGGGTCGGCCACGCGATCACCGAGGTCGTGAAGAGGGAGAACTCGACGCTCGTGCTCGACATGCACGAGGCCTATCCCGAATATCCGATCATCGACATGATCGTCGCGCATCAACGCGCCTTCGAGATCGCAACAATTGCCGCGTTGATGTTGAAAAGCCGCGGCATCCCGATGGATGTGCTCGCCTCACCTGAAAACCTTCACGGGCTGAGCCATCGAGAATTTGGCGACCACACACCGAGCTTCGCTCTATTGTCGGAGACTGCCAGCGCGGCCATGGGTCGTTTTCGCGGGCGTACCGACCAAAATCTGATCACGCACGGTCAGGACAAGAACTACGAAATCGCTCACGCTCTCGGCCGGTTGTTTGTGCCGTTTGGGAAGGAAGGGCACTCGCTGCAACACCGGGTCGCCCGCAACATGGCGACCATCGAAGAGATCGTCGCAGCATATAACGAGGGTAATAAGGGCAAAGAAATCGTTCTGGAAGACTTACCGAGTTACGATGACGTTATGAAAAAGGGGATCGGTGCATTTCTCCGCAGTGGACCCGCGGCCAAGGTAATGCCGGGTGATTAGGTGCGCGCTGCCAAGCTCGATCACCCGACGTCCAAAAAACTCCTTTCTGCGCTCCAGCGTGCGTCCGTTGTTGGGAGCGGACATCGAAAGGGATACAATTCGCGCCAGCCTACCGAGACAAGTTCGCTCATCCAGTTGGCCGCCGCGCGATACGAACCCGTCTCTGAAGACAATTAGCGCTCGAACCTGCATCGAAAGCATTAGATTCGAACCGGTCTCTGCGCGAAAATCCGAAAACGGTTTGGAAAAGCATTTTCGGGACTCAGAGACAAGGCGCTGAATCGCGGCAGCTTGGATGAAATAGGGCTCTGTAGAGACGCAACCGACCGCGAAACTGCGCCGTGTTCGCGCTTAAAGTGGCGGGACACTTGGAAAATTTGTGACCACATTCCTAGTATGGTGGACCATGTTTGATTCGAACCTTGTCTCCGCGTGCGATGCACAACAATTCACGGAAAATTCCATAAATGAACGGGCTGCGTGATCGTATTCAGAAAAGTCTCTCGTGAAAACAGGCACTTCTGCGCCTGCGACTGTAGCATGTCGACTGACTAACGACAGGGCCCAGGCACAGGAATTGCTTCGTAGAGCCGCGGACCCTTCCAACGTTCGCTTTGGTAAGCGGACCTCAGCTGTAGGGCGTCCTCCAGATAGTAGCCATTAATGGGGTCTCGGCCCGGCGCTGTCGCCGAGAATCTCGGTGAGCTTTATAGCTGTGGACTGCAGGGTGTCCCGCAACGAAGCTAATCTCGCATGCGGCACAACTCCGCGTCGCCCAGCTAGAAGCAAAACGGCATCGAAGACTTTTTCAGAATTCATAGCGAGCGAGATTAGGTGTTCGCCGCTCGGACCGTGTACGCCATTTAGCCAATTCTTCGCAGTACGTTCCTTGGCATTACTCCATCGCATTAAAGTTTTTACGGCCTGATGGCTACTGCCGAGCTCGGCTTGGAGCGCGTGAGCAATCGTTGCTGCGTATTTGCGCCCTTGCGATGACCGACACATAGGCAACTTCTTGCCCGTTTTCGGAAAAGCATTTCGGTCATTCATGACTATTATCGCCTCAGTGACCGTCCTCACCATACCGATGGCATCGCGATGAGCCTGTACGAAAACACCTCTATCGCTCCTACGACCAAGACGCCGAGGTTCGCTGCAGAATATGTTCGCATGTCGACGGAGCACCAAAAATATTCAACCGAGAATCAATCGGCGACGATTTCAGAATATGCCGACCGTCGGGACATTAAAATCGTCAAGACGTATACGGATAGCGGAAAGAGTGGTCTCAGCCTTGATGGCCGCGATGCGCTTAAGCAATTGATCGCCGATGTTGAGAGCGGAGCGATCGAATTCTCTGTAATTCTTGTATACGACGTCAGCCGTTGGGGGCGGTTCCAAGACGCAGACGAAAGCGCCTATTACGAGTACATTTGCAAGCGGGCCGGCATCGCCGTTCTCTATTGCGCCGAACAGTTCGAGAACGATGGAAGCCCTGTTTCTACCATTGTTAAAGGCGTGAAGCGCGCCATGGCTGGCGAGTACAGTCGGGAGCTTTCAGTAAAGGTTTTTGCTGGCCAGCGAAGGTTGATCGAGCTCGGTTATAGGCAAGGCGGGCCCGCAGGATTTGGTTTACGCCGACAGCTTCTGGCTGAAGACGGAGCTTGGAAGGATCAACTCAAGGTTGGGCAACAGAAAAGCATTCAGACCGACCGCATTGTTCTCGTCCCGGGCCCAGCTGAGGAGATCCGAACGGTCAATCGGATATATCAGTCGTTCGTAAACGATCGGAAAGGCGAGGCTGAAATTGCGGAAGCTCTTAATCGCCAAGAGATTCCGACCGACCTGGGCCGCCAATGGACCCGGGCCAGCGTCCACCAGGTTCTGGTCAACGAGAAGTATATCGGAAACAATGTTTGGAACCGTGTGTCCCACAAGCTGAAGGGCCGACGCCGCGTGAATCCACCACTCGAGTGGATCAGGAACAATGGCGCATTTGAGCCCGTCGTGGACCTAGCGCTGTTTCAGGCCGCGCAATCGCGAATTTGCGAGAGGTCTCGTCACTTTTCGGATGGGGATCTTCTCGATTTTCTAAGAGGCATTTTGGACACGCACGGCCATGTATCGGGCCTCTTGATCGACGAAATTGGACTGGGGCCCTCCAGCAGTACGTACCGGCAGAGATTTGGTAGTCTCGTTCGAGCCTATGACCTGATTGGTTACTCCCCTGGTCGGGATTTCCGATACATCGAGATCAACAGGTCGCTGCGGAGGATGTATCCAGCTCTAATTGAGCAGGCCATCTCAGGGATCAGTCAAATAGGTGGTCAGGTGCGTCGGGATCCCGAATCCGATTTGCTCACTGTGAATGAGGAGTTTACCGCGTCTCTGTGCATCGTGCGCTGTCACGACACACCTGCCGGCTCATTTAGATGGCATATCCGGTTTGACATGGGGCTAAGGCCCGATATCACGGTCGCAATTCGGATGAACCATACCAATAGCGGAATTTTGGACTACTACCTGCTGCCTCGCTTCGACATGGACGCGCTGCATGTGAGATTGGAGGAAAGCAACGGTGTTGCACTCGATGCGTACCAATTTTGCGAACTAGACGCGCTGTTCTTTTTGGCAGCGCGATCACAACTCATGGAGTTGTCGCAATGACAACGCAAGCCGTAGAGATAATTCCAATTAGCTCGATAAACGTCCCAAATCCGAGGGCGAGAAATCGCAAGGCATTTAAGGAGATCGTCGGCAGCATTGCTGCACTTGGATTGAAGAGACCTATTACCGTGCGTCGTAGAATGGACGGAGCCGTGGCTCAATACGATGTCGTGTGCGGCCAGGGGCGTCTCGAGGCCTATCAAGCGCTCGGTCAGCGCGAGATCCCGGCAATCGTTGTAGACGCCTCAAATGAAGATAGCGCAATAATGAGTTTGGTCGAAAATTGTGCGCGGCGTCAGCACCGATCAATCGATTTGCTGCGCGACATCGAAGGTTTGAGAGAGCGGGGATACGACTTTGATGAGGTTGCCCGAAAGACGGGTCTTTCCCCTGAATACGTTCGAGGGTCAGTAACTTGTTAGAAAACGGCGAGTTGCGCTTGTTGCGAGCGGTGGAGGCCGGTCAAGTCCCTATTTCCGTTGCTGTTTTGATCGCAAACGCAGAAGACACCGAGGTTCAACAAATCCTACAGCAAGCCTATGAAGATAGGCTGTTGCGCGGCCGGCGCCTCATGCTTGCGAAGCAACTGATTGAGCAAAGACGCAGGCGGGGGAAAGGCTACAAAACCGGGATGCGCCGCATCGATTCAGGACAAACGTTGAGCTCGAACGCGCTGCTTCGAGCCTATCGTGCGGACGTAGATCGGAAAAAGGTCCTGATTCGAAAATCAAACACAACGAGAGAACGGCTAACGTTTATTGTAGAGGCTTTACGCAAACTGTATGGCGAGGGCGAATTTATCGGAATATTGGAAGCTGAGGGTCTAGATTCGTTGCCAAAGAGCCTCGCCGGTAGATTGCACATGTGAGCATCAAATATGGCACGCCGCATCCAAGTATCCGTTCGGATGGGTTTCGAAGAGCGGCCCGCGACGATAAGGATCGCGGACATCCAACCGCTCAAGCTCGTGGGCGACGATGTTAAGAAGTCGGCGAAGTTCAAGCAAATCGTATCTTCGATTGATGAAGTTGGCTTGGTTGAACCGCCCGTGGTTTCGCGCTGCAAGGATAACAGTGGTCGGTACTTACTGCTCGACGGACACTTGCGCCTGGAGGCGCTCAAGCTGGGCGGTGCAACGGAGGTCGACTGCCTAGTTTCGACAGACGACGAAGCATTCACCTACAACAAGAGAGTCAACAGAATTGCAATTATTCAAGAACATAGAATGATTCTGAAGGCCATTGAGAATGGAGTATCAGAGGCTCGAATTGCGAAGTCTCTCAACGTGGACGTAGGCAGCATTCGTCGGAAGCGTCGGCTGCTAGAGGGAATCTGTCAGGAAGCCGCCGAACTTCTGAAAGACAAACACATTGCTCTGAACACGTTTTCCGAGCTGAAAAAGCTGAATTCGATTCGGCAGATAGAGGCTGCGGAACTAATGATAGCAATGAATAATTTTTCAAACAGCTACGTTCGCTCCTTGGTCGCGGCGACGCCCAAGAATCAACTTGCCGCTGGATTTAAGCCACGTCAGCCGAAGGGTCTGTCCGACGATCAGTTGGCGCTCATGGAGAGAGAATCGGCGAGTTTGGCCCGAGAGTTCAAAGTCGCAGAACAAACTTACGGTGCAGACCATCTCGATCTCGTGTTAGCCCACGGCTATATCGGGAAGTTGCTTAGAAATGGCCGTGTTGTCTCGTACCTTGCGCACAATCATCGTGAATTTCTGTTTGAGTTTCAGAAGCTAAACGAATCTGAGCTCAGCGCTGGTAACGGAGGCATTTCGGAGAGATAGCTGCTTAGGCGATAATCGTAAATCGAAGCGGGCTACCGATCGACGATACGATCTTCGTCTTGTGCGGGCCTTTCGGGAGTACCGTTCAATTTCGGAAACTCCGTGGAGACCGGTTCGCATATTCAGCGTGCCACCACACTTGATACGAACCCGTCTCAGAAGCCGATTGGCGCTCCGATTAGCGTTGAGAGCGTTAGATTCGAACCCGTCTCTGCTGTAAAAGTTCGAAGTGACTTGGAAAAGTATTTTTGGGGGTCAGAGACGCAGCGCGGAATCGCGGGCGCGTCAGTGAAATAAGGCTCTGCGGAGACTCGACTGAACGCGAAACTCAGCCGTGTTCGCCCTAAGAGTGGCGGGACACCAGGACAATTTGTCACAACATTCCTAGTGTGGTGGGCGCACAAGGATTCGAACCTTGGACCCGCTGATTAAGAGTCAGCTGCTCTACCAACTGAGCTATGCGCCCGGGCCACTCACTCGCCATCAGGCGAAGCGCGGCTGGCTTACCAAAGGCCTTTCGCGGTGTCCAGCGAAGGTGCGACTAAATTCGCCCGCCGCACGTCTAAATCCACGGGTCGACCTGAAAATCATGCCGCCTGACGCGCGCCGAACCGGAACCACGCGTCTTCGAGGCACCGTCCGGCTGTCCAGCAGGACAAAAAGCCCTCCGCTGCGCCCTGACCGGACCGCCGACGCGCTGCTTCTGCCGCCGTTAGCGCTAGCGTTTGCCCCCGGGGAGCGGCGCAGCCTCGTCCGGATCCGGCCGGCGGTGCAATTCCTCGGTCTTCCGGTCGCGGAGCCGGTCCATCGCGGGACTGCGCCGCTTGGCCCGCCAGGACCACATCCCGTAGCCCAAGGCTCCCGCGAGCAGCACCACCAGACCAACATTCAACAACAGCCACATCCAGCCGCCCGCTTGCCCGCTCATTCCACATCTCCTTCAAATCGCCGATTTCGCTGCCGCCTCGGCGACCGTGGGACGGCGAGTTCGGACCTGTCAGGGCGTCAACGCGCGACGCTTCGGGCCGATCCAGGGAAGATGCAAACCGTGACAAAACGCCGGGTTTCAAAAGAAAAGGCCGCCGGGCGGGGGGTCCCGGCGGCCTCCGGTAAGGCGGCGATTGTGGGGGCTGGGGGGCTCAGAATAATCGCCGCTTCCGTAGCTAGAACCATTGTCGCCAGGTCAGATGTCGCCTCGCTGGATTCCCATCGTCACTACGATCCGGCCACCGAAGCTCAAAAAACCAGACAATTTGCGCTTTCACACCGGCAAAAGCGCCATATCCCGTCTCCACTCACGTCAAACTAAGGCGGGCCTGCCGCGCTTCAACTTAAATATCGGACAGGTTTCCCGTTCCTGCGCCTGGTTGACCGCGACCGATTGCCACTTTGCAGCCCCTTTTTGTGCGCGCCAGCCATTGTCATCGGCTAGACTTCGCCATGGCCGGGTCAACCGGCTCACGGGCAACCGGAAAAAAACAACCGGGCCACCGGACGCGAAACGAACAGGGAGAGACGCAATGCAAGGCATCAGACGCCGCCATTGGCTGGCGCTATCGGCGGCGGGACTGGCGACCGCGATCGTCGCCACCACCTCGCCGCTCGCGCAATCGCAGGAACGCAAGTCGATCCGCTGGTCCACCTCGAGCGTGGACTCGTATGGCTATAAGGTGGCCGCCGCCATGGTGAAGGTCGCCGAGGAAGCGCTGGGCGGCGAATACACCATCACCGTTAATCCCTATCCCGCGACCACCGCCGCCATGAAGGCCGCGATGGATGGCAACGGCGAGATCGGTTACACGGCCGATGTCGGCATGACGCAGCTTTACGCTGGCGAGGGCGGCTTCAAGAGCTACACGCCAGGCAAGGGCAAGCTGGTCCACACCTGGTATGCCTATCCGATGGAATCCTTCATGGCGGTGCCGGCCGACAAGGCGGCCCAGTTCAAATGCCTGAAGGACCTGTCCGGCAAGCCGACTTTCTTCACGCCCGCCGGCTTCATGAACTGGCTCAACTTCCAGCGCATGTACAAGGCCCTCGGTTATGACTTCAAGCACGTGCAGATCGACCCGAAAACACAATCCGACGCGCTGAAAGGCGGCACGATCGCGGGCTCGGTCGCCTACACGACCTCTGGCGCCTCGCTCGCGCCCTACTGGAAGGAAACCGAAGTTCGGATGGACGTGAAGGTCGTCAATCCGTGCCCCGACGAAGTCGAGAAGCTGAAAGCGGCAGGGCTGACGATTGCCGATGTCAGCTCGAAGGTGTTCGCGAAGGATGTCGGCGTTCAGAACATCCAGGGCGTGCCGATCCTGTTCGCTTACAACATGCGCGCCGACATGCCGGAAGATGTCGTCTACAAGCTGCTCTCTGCCTTCTACAAGAATCGCGACGTGCTCGCCAAGGCGGACGCGGGCTTCACGCCGATGGCGAAAGATTTCGTCGGCATGCAGGTCAACGGCATCAAGGCCAACCCGGATATTCCAGTCCATGCGGGCCTCGCCAAGTTCCTGAAGGAACACAAGGCGTGGGACGACAAGTGGAAGATTGCGACCAGCGGAAGCTGATCGGATGAGGCGATAATTTTCGGGCGGGGGGATGCGCGGGCAGGCGCATCCCCTCGCCCGTTTTCTTCAGATGTGAACTGACCTGTTGCTCCGCTGCGCGGCGGCCGCGCACGCACCGGGCAACGACAAAAGACCAACGATAAAACAAAGACAAGCCGACGATGGGGACGGCGATGATGTCCGAGGGGATCAGGAGGCATTTCAGCCTCAACAACGTTATTCTGTTTTTCTCGACAGTCCTGCTGAGCTGGCTGCTCTATTATTTCTATACCGGCGCCGGCGGCCCCCAGGAACTGGCATCGCGGCTGATTCCGATCGCGATCATTCTCCAGATTCTTTTCATGTACCGCGAAGGCTATTTCTACAAGTGGCTGCCACCACGCGTGAACGACGTCATCGTCATCGTCTATATCGCCATCGCGCTCTATGCGTTCTGGCATTTCTGGTGGGAGTTCGAGGAGATCGCGATCTACCGCCAGGGTTCGTACACGCGCGAGGACTTCATCTGTGGCCTGCTGATGTTTCTGCTGGTGATGGAGCTATCGCGGCTGGCGCATCCAGCTCTGTTCTGGATCAACCTCATCCTCGTCTTCTACACGCTGTACGGCTATCTCAGCCCGTTCGACTTTTTCTGGCACCCCGGCACAACCTTCCATCGTGTCGTGACGTCCAGCACCGTCGAGATGTCGACCGGCATCTACGGGATCTACGGACAGATTGCGTTGACGGTGATCGCGGCCTTCCTGCTGCTGGCTGCGGCAGCGCGCGGATTCGGCGCCCAGAGTGCCATGATCAACGTGATGCGGAGGCTCGCCGGACGGTCACGGCAGATGGTGCCGCAGACGGCGGTGCTCGGCTCGCTCGCCGTCGGCACGATCAGCGGCAGCGGGTCCGCAAACGCGGTCGTGGTGGGAAGCATCACCATCCCGCTAATGAAACGCTACGGCGTTCCGGCGACCTTTGCCGCCGCGGTGGAGACTGCGGCATCAATGGGCGGTCTGTTGATGCCGCCGCTGATGGGTATCGGCGCGTTCCTGATGTCGGAATTTCTCGGCGTACCGTATTGGGACGTCGTCGCCCGCGGCTTCGCGCTGGCAGCCGTCTATTATGTTTCGCTGGCGCTTGCGGTGTATCTTCTGTGCGTGCGGCTCCTGCCCCGCGACGAGATCGCTTCTCCGCCGGTTGTGACCTACGACCAGGTGAAGACCTCGATCTTCTTCGTTTCGGTGCTCTTTCTCATCTTCCTGATGGGATATGTCGGCACCGGCGAGTTGCTGGCCGCGCTCTATACTGCAGGCTTCATGTTTTTCGTCCTGATGGCGAACTTCCTCTATTTCAAGCATGTCGTGAAGGATCCGCAGGTCGCCGAGGAAACCTTGCTCGGCAATATCAGGCTCAGCATCGAGACCCATGGCGACATGACGTCTTACCTGACGCTGCTGCTGGCGACGCTCGGCATCATGATAGGCCTGTTCACGGTCACCGGATTCATCAACCGGATGGGCGCCACGCTGCTCGATCTCGGCTCGTGGAATATCCTGGCCATGATCGCGATGGCCTATATCTTCGGCTGGCTGGTCGGCGCCGGATTGCCGCCGACCGCGACCTACATCATCGGCGCCGTCATCATCGTGCAGCCGCTGGTCGCTCTCGGCGTCAACCCGTGGGTTGCGCATTTCTTCGTGTTCCTGATTTCGGTCTGGGGCGAGTTGTCACCGCCGACATCGCTGACGGCGGCGATATCGGCCCGCATCGCGGAGGCATCGTTCATGAGAACGATGTGGGAGGCGCTGAAGATCTGCCTGCCAATCACGCTGATGACGTTTGCGATCTTCACCCGCTCGAACATGGTGGTGACGACCGGCTGGCTGCAATTCTCCGACACGGTGCTGGTCATGATCGGCACCTGCGGCTTCGCCTTTGCGATGTTCGGGCGCTTCCTGACGAGCCGGTCCGCCGATATCGGATTGCGGCTGCTGACGGGAGCATTGTCGCTGTTCGTGCTGTTCTATCCAAGCGATGGCTGGGCGATGGCGGCGGCGCCGTTGGCAGCGATCATGACCATCGTCGGAATATGGCGGCACAGGCTGATCGCGCCGCCGGCGTCGCTGGACGAGCATTCGGAAGTCGCCGACGCGAACGGCGATTTGTCCGCGCTTGTCGCCGAGGCAAAGCGCGATATGGGTTGACAGGCACAAGAAAAAAGGGCCGCTCCAGGGAGCGGCCCCTCACATATCGCGATGCTGCCCCACGCGGCTATTGGAGACGCGCGGCCAGGCTTCCGAAGCCCATCGCCCGCGCGAGCGTGACCGCTTCGCGCTTTTGTTCCTGATCGAGCGAGTTGACGAGTGGCCGTGCCGCGGACACCAGCCGGCGCATCGACGATGCGCTCATCGCCATTTCGGTCGCGCGCGTTCCGACGCGCCCGAAGAAGCCGGAATTTCCGGAAGCGTCCGCCACCTGCTGACGCTCGCCTTCACTCGCCAGGGAACGAAGAGCCGCTTCAACCCGCGGCCAATGCCGCTCCTGCGCGGGCGTCAGGCGCAGCGCGGCCTTGAAGCGGGCGATACCGGCCTCGAGCCGGCCCGGGTCGGCAGAGGCCGGGACGGAGGTTGCGATGGACCCGGAAAAAGCCAGCACGAATAGACCGGCGACAAACGCCTTCCACATTGAGAACCCCGCGATGTCTGTGATTGCTGCAATGCGGGGTAGCGCAGGCGGGCCGTTCCGACAACACGGAACCGGTTAACGCAAGATCAATAAATCTTTCAAAATCCGACACTTAATGCGGCTTCAATGCGGCAAACGCGTTGTGAATGACCCGTGGCGCGGTGCGCTGAGGGCCAACTCAAGGCCTATTTGCCGGTCTGCAACCGCCAGATCGCGGCCAGGATATTGGAGTAATCGTCGGTCCATGGCCGAACACTGCCATCCGCCACCTGCCGTCGCCAGTCTGGGCTGGCGGAGAGCTTCGCAATATCTGCCTCGGATCGGGCAACCACTGCGACCAGGGAGGCAGCATACATGGTCCGGCTGTGCTCCTCCTTGGTCACGGAATTGTCCAACTTCACGATCGTCTTGAGCCCATGGGCGGCGCCGACCTCGGCGATCACGCTCGCAAGTTCGAGATAGCGGTTGGAAATATGGAAGGCGATCGCTCCGCCCTCTTTCAGCCGGGAGAGATACTGACCCAGCGCTTCCTTGGTCAGGAGATGCACCGGCACGACATCAGACGAGAATGCGTCGAGCACGATCAGATCGAAACCGCCCTTCTCATCCAGAAGGGTCAGCCGAGCGTCGCCAAGCACGATATTCTCGCCGCCCCCGCAATCCGACAGGAAGCGGAATTGGGCCGGATCACGCGCGATCCTGACCACCACCGGATCGATCTCGAAAAAGCGCCAGCGTTCGCCCGCTTTGGCGTGGCAAGCCATACTGCCGGTGCCGAGCCCGACCACGGCGACCGCTTCCAGTTTCCCCTTCTGATCCCGCATCGCGGCGATGGTCTCCGCAATCGGGCCGCGCTTGTAGTAATAGGTCAGCGGTTCGGGCTTGCCGTCACTCGCTGTGCCGTCCTCATTTTTCAGCCGTTGCACGCCATGCAGAGTGGTGCCATGGAACAGCATGCGGAAGCGGCCGTCGCTTGACTCGGAAACCTTGTGGACCCCGAAAAAGCTGCGCGCCGTCTGCGCATGCACGAAGCCCGGCTTGTACAATGCGGTCAGAACCAGAACGAACACGGTCGCGGTCGCAACCTTCATGGTATCGCGCGCATTGAGCATGATGAAGGCGGCGATGCCGACAAGCCCAATCATCCAGGCGACGGCCATGCCGGCCGGGATCTGCTGACCCAGCCAATAAGGCGTGATCGCAACAGCAAGCAACGCCGCCAAGACGGCGCCACCTTTCAGCCAGGGCCGCCAGCCGCTTTCGAAGGCACCCGGGCGGCACAGCAGCGCGAGCACCATCAAGACCGGATATTCCCACACATCGCTGAACAGATACGGCGCGATCAATCCGGTAAAAATTCCCCCGAGTACGCCGCCGACGGAAATCCAGAGATAGAAGCCCGTCAGGAATCGCGCATCCGGTCGCTTCAAATACAATTCGCGATGGCAGATCATCGCTGTCACAGCGAGAAGCGCCAGGTCGAGGATCAGAACGACCAGCCAGAAGGTGCGCGCCCCGCCGAGCATGCCGATTGCCAGCGGCGCGATGACGAAGGGCTGCAACCGCACCAGCAGCCGATGCGTAGCGTCTCCGCCGGCTCGAAACGTGAAGATGAAGGTTGCGAGAAAGATTGCGAGTGGCACCACCCAGAGAAACGGTGCCGAGGCAATGTCAGTCGAGATATGCGAGGTAACCGCGACCAGCATCGCCGACGGCACGAAAGCGAGCGCGACCCAGACTGCAATCTCGCGCGTTTGCGGGGCGACCGCCGGTTTGTCCACCGCGCGCGCGGCAGCCGGCCGCATGGTGGCGATCATGAAAACACCCGCGACCGCGATCATCGCCATCAAGACCACAAAGCCGCCGGTCCAGGCCAGCGATTGCGCACGCAACGTCAGGAACGGCTCGATCAGCACCGGATAGGAGAGCAGCGCGACGAAGGAGCCGAGATTGGACGCGCCATAAAGAAAGTAGGGGTCGCCTGCCTGCGGATGACTGGTGCGCGCGAACCAAGCCTGCAGCATCGGCGCATTGGCGGCGACGGCAAAGAACGGCAAGCCGATCGACATGCCGAACAGTCCGATCAGCCAAAGCGCCTCGCCCTCGGCTGGTGGCCTGTTGAAACCGGACGCAAGAGTTAGCGGGAGCGTGAACAAGGCCAGTCCGAAAACGCAGATTTGGACGGCCACCGCCACACGCGGATTCAGCAGCTTCGTGACGGCATGCGCATAGGCGTAGCCAGCAAGCAGCATCGCCTGAAAGAACACCATCGCCACCGACCATACGCCGGGCGAGCCGCCGAGCAGCGGCAGCACCATTTTGGTGAACATCGGCTGTACGGAAAACAGCAGCAGCGCGGACAGACATATCGTCACCGCGAAGACCGGCAGAGTCAGCCCGATCAGGACAACGACCCGGCCGCTAAGGCCGCTTTCGGGCCGCTCGATGGCTGTCATGACGCACCTGCCGCCTTGGGAAACGCGGCAGGCTGACACCCCGGTCTGAATATTGCCTTAAGCTGAGGCCACAGGATTGCTTCACCCCCTCCCATGCGAGTGGGAGGGGGTGAAGGACTATCCCACGTCCGTGGAATGGATCCGCCGGCGGCCTCCGTCGGCGTTTCGTGTCTGCCGGCTGATCAGCTTGTTGAGTGCGCCCAGATAGGCCTTTGCCGACGCCACCAGCGTATCCGGATCGGCCCCGCGCGAGGTGACCGAATAATCGCCCTGCGCGAGGCGCACGGAGACTTCCGCCTGCGCATCGGTGCCCTCGGTCACCGCGTGCACCTGATACAATTCCAGCACGGCCTCATGCGGCACCAGCGCCTTGATGGCGTTGAAGATCGCATCCACCGGACCGTTCCCGGTCGACTGCACCGTCTGCTGGCGGCCGTCGATATCGAGCTCCAGCGTCGCCGATTGCGGACCGCGGGTGCCGGCGATCACCGTCAGCGAGGTCAGCGTGATGCGATCGTGCTCGTGCGCGATCTCCTCGTCGACCAGCGCCTCGATATCCTCGTCGTAGATGTGCTTCTTGCGGTCGGCCAGCGCCTTGAACCGCACGAAGGCATCTTCCAGCTGATTGGCGGCGAGTTTGTAGCCCAGTTCTTCCAGCTTGTGCACGAAGGCATGACGGCCGGAATGCTTGCCCATGACCAGCGAGGTCTGCTTCACGCCGACGCTTTCCGGCAGCATGATCTCGTAGGTCTGGGTATTTTTCAGCATGCCGTCCTGATGGATGCCGCTTTCATGCGCGAATGCATTCCGTCCGACGATGGCCTTATTGTATTGTACCGGAAACGAGGTCGCGGCCGACACCAGCTTCGACGCACGCGTCAGCATGGTGGCGTCGATGCCGGTCCAGAACGGCAGCACGTCGTTGCGGGTCTTGATCGCCATCACGACTTCTTCCAGCGCGGCATTGCCGGCGCGTTCGCCGATGCCGTTGATGGTGCATTCGATCTGGCGTGCACCGCCGGTCACGCCGGCCAGCGAATTCGCCACCGCCATGCCGAGATCGTCATGGCAATGCACCGAGAACACCGCGCGGTCAGAATTTGGCACCCGCTCGCGCACCATCCGGAACAGCGCCGCATATTCCTCCGGCGTGGTGTAGCCCACCGTGTCGGGGATATTGATCGTGGTGGCGCCGGCATTGATCGCGGCCTCGACGCAGCGGCACAGGAAATCGTGCTCGGTGCGGGTGCCGTCCTCTGCCGACCATTCGACGTCGTCGGTATGGCTGCGCGCCCGCGTCACCTGGCCGATCACCATCTCGTAGACTTCGTGCGGCTCCTTCTGCAGCTTCCACTTCATGTGGACCGGCGAGGTCGACAGGAAGGTATGGATCCGCTTGCGCGCCGCCGGGCGGATCGCTTCCGCGCAGCGGTCGATGTCCTTCGGCGCCGCGCGAGACAGACCGCAGATCACCGCGTTCTTGGAGCGCCGGGCAATCTCCTGCACGGCGGCGAAATCGCCTTCCGAGGCGATCGGGAAGCCGGCCTCGATGACGTCGACGCCCATCTCGTCCAGCAGCTCGGCGACTTCGAGCTTTTCATCATGGGTCATGGTTGCGCCCGGGCATTGCTCGCCGTCGCGCAGGGTGGTGTCGAAAATGACGACGCGGTCCGTGTCGGAGCGCTGGGTGTCGGCGGTGGTGGCCGTGGTCTGGGCCGTGGTCATGGGAGTGTGATCCTTGTCTCGTCCTGCGCCGCTTTGAAGGGCGCGATTTCAGGGCTTTCCGTCTCGCGAACCCCTGAGCACCCAGGCACAAAGCCCAGCCGGCCCTCAGGGGCGCGTAAGGAGCAGGAGACCGCCGAGAATGAGGGCAGCACCGGGCCGGGCGTCGACCGCCCCCCGTTTCGTCGCGCGATGGAACTCCTGCGCGGACATGCCGAAAAACCCTCGAAAAACAGACCGTTAGAGTGCAGCGCTGCAGTTAATGTGGTGTTAACCGCTGGCTTTTGCAGGGGTCTTTTAGCGGACCCGGGGGTGTTTCCGCAAGCGGCTGCACATGAGCGACCGATTCCGGCTCTCAACCGGCGGCACCAGGATGCCAGTGCGGGGCATAGCCTGCGGCCAGCACCGTCACGATCGACGGAGGCGTCAACACGTCGACAATCGTCGACACCGGACGCACGCATCGTTCGGTGTAGCCCGCTCGCGACCATCTCAGGATGGCGTCGCCGCGCACGGCGAAAGCAGCGCCTTCGCGCACGATCATCGTCGCATCGGGAAGATCGTCGATGTTGCGGCGGTGCGTGCGTTTTTCCCGGCCGATCAGGCGTTCGGCGTGAAGGATGTGATCCATCGCCGGGGCCGACGGACGATATCCGACGGCGCGCTGCCACGCCCCGGCGAAGGCCAGCGCATGCGCGCGCCGGCATTCGAAGCAGGGCCGATGACCGGCCGCCAGCGCGGTCACCTCATCGAGAAAGAACAATTCAGTATAGCCACCGCCCCAGACGCTGCGCTGGCGGCCTTTGAAGTCGAGCCGGCAGCAGATCCATTGCTTCGACGCGTAACGACGATTGCCGAGCGTGCGGTCATCGCGGTGGATACGTCCGCCGCGATTGCCCATGAACAAACCGCGCGCGGGGTCGGCGACAAGTTCACCTGAAGGCGTGACGCGAGACTGCAGGGGCATGCGCACTTATAGCGCGACATTGCGCAAGGCGGTGAAACCTCAACGCGATGTCACGCCCGGCGCAATAAAAAACGCCCGCCGAGCGGCGGGCGTTTTCATGTCAGGCCGGATCAACCCTGCGGCTGAGGCGCGATATCCCCGGTCGGCGGCTCGGGCCGCGGACGGGTCTTGCCGGCCGGCGGCACCGCCGACGCGCGCGGTTGCGTCGGCTCGGTGAAGCCCTCACGCACCGGCGGCTTGCCGGCGATCAGATCCTTGATTTCGTCGCCCGAGAGCGTCTCGTATTCGAGCAGGCCCTTTGCCAGGATTTCGAGTTCCTCGCGCCGGTCAGTCAATATCTGACGCGCCTCGTTGAGGCCTTCCTCGACCAGACGCCGCACCTCGATGTCGATCTTCCTCGCGGTCTCCTCGGAGATATTCTGCTGGCGCGACACCGAGTGGCCGAGGAACACCTCTTCCTGGTTTTCGCCATAGGCGACGGTGCCCAGCTCTTTCGAGAAGCCCCAGCGCGTCACCATCATGCGCGCAAGCCGGGTCGCCTGCTCGATGTCGGACTGCGCACCCGACGTGACCTTGTCGTGACCGAAGATCATTTCCTCGGCGATGCGGCCGCCCATCATGATGGCGAGCCGCGAGGTCATCTGTTCGAAGCTCATCGACAGCTTGTCGCGTTCAGGCAATTGCATGACCATGCCCAGCGCACGGCCGCGCGGGATAATGGTGGCCTTGTGCACCGGATCGGTGGCCTTGACGTTGAGCGCGACGATGGCATGGCCGCCTTCGTGATAGGCGGTCAGCATCTTTTCTTCTTCGGTCATCACGAGCGACTTGCGCTCGGCGCCCATCATCACCTTGTCCTTGGCGTCCTCGAATTCGTGCTGGGTGACCATGCGCTTGTTGCGCCGGGCCGCCATAAGCGCCGCTTCGTTGACGAGGTTCATAAGGTCGGCGCCGGAGAATCCGGGCGTGCCGCGTGCGATGGTCTTCAAATTGACGTCCGGCGCCAGCGGCACCTTGCGGACATGCACCTTCAGGATCTGCTCGCGGCCGACCACATCCGGGTTCGGCACGATGACCTGACGGTCGAAGCGGCCCGGACGCAGCAGTGCGGGATCCAGCACGTCGGGGCGGTTGGTGGCGGCGATCAGGATGATGCCCTCGTTCGCCTCGAAGCCGTCCATCTCGACCAGCAGCTGGTTGAGCGTCTGCTCGCGCTCGTCGTTACCGCCGCCGAGGCCGGCACCGCGATGACGGCCGACCGCGTCGATTTCGTCGATGAAGATGATGCAGGGCGCGTTCTTCTTGGCCTGTTCGAACATGTCGCGCACACGGCTCGCGCCGACGCCGACGAACATCTCGACGAAGTCCGAGCCGGAAATCGTGAAGAACGGCACATTCGCTTCACCCGCGACGGCGCGAGCGATGAGCGTCTTACCCGTTCCTGGAGGGCCGACCAGCAATACGCCGCGCGGAATGCGTCCGCCGAGGCGCTGGAATTTCGAGGGGTCGCGCAGGAATTCGACGATCTCCTGCAAATCCTGCTTGGCTTCGTCGACACCGGCGACGTCCTCGAAGGTCACCCGGCCATGCGCCTCGGTGAGCAGCTTGGCTCGCGACTTGCCGAAGCCCATCGCCTTGCCGGCGCCGCCCTGCATCTGTCGCGATAGGAAAATCCACACGCCGAACAGCGCGATAAAGGGCAACCAAGAGACCAGAAGCTGGACGAACCACGGCACCTGCTCCTGCGGCGAGCGGGCGGTGATGGTCACGCCCTTGCCGTAGAGGCGCTGGACCAGGGTCGGGTCGTTCGGGGCGTAGGTCGTGAACGGCTTCAGATCGGTGAAGGTGCCGTGAATCTCCTGACCCTGGATGACAACATCCCGGACCCGGCCGGCATCGACTTCGGTCAGAAGCTGCGAGAAGGAAATGTCCTGCGACGCCTGGCGCTGGCTCGGCGACTGGAACAGGGTGAAGAGGGCAAGGACCAACAGGACGATGATCACCCAGAGGGCGAAATTCCGAAGATTTGCGTTCATCACGTGTCCTTGTTGAACCGCACCGTCCAGAGCGAAACTTGCATCCAGAAAACGACTTCCATCAGGTGCAGGCGGGAGAGGGCTCTGAAACTTACCCCCGCCGCTGCAATGTATGTCTGCTGACCCCGCCTGCCAAGTGAACCGGCCTGCAAACCGCCGCCGGCCGCCACCCCAAGGCGGAACCACTCTAACGCGTCCCAGCCTGTCCGAATGGACCAGTTTTCCCCGTGGTTAAGACCGGAATGCGGCGTCCGGCGGACGTCCCCGGCCGTTGCCGGCGCGGGGGGGCCCGCTCGATGACCAGTTCGGCGGAGGTCGCAGTAACCATCGCGCCAGCCAGCGTGCGGCGAAAGCCGGTCCCGCCCGGCGCCTGCGCCAGGGCAGCAAACAGCGCTTCCAGCTTGCCGAGTTCGACCTGCCCCTCATTTCCGGCATCCCCGATTGCCTGGCCGAGAAGCCTGAGCCCGATTTCGGCCGGCAAAGCGACGAAATCCTTGCGGTCGAATACGATCCGGCCACCCTCCTCCCAGGCCGTGAGCGCGACCCGCTCCGAGGCCGCAGCCACGGCATGGCGCAAGGCGGCATCCGCGCGCTGCAGGCGCTTCGCCAACGTCGCGAGCCGCTCGGCGCTCAGGCCCTCGGCCGCGAGCTGGGGCATGATCTGGCGCAGGCGCGGCCGGGTGTGGTGAGGATCGCGGTTGCTCGGATCGTCGGCAAACGGAATAGCCGCCTCGCGCAGCGTGGCCAGCAGTCTCGCCTTGGGCAGGGACAGGAACGGGCGCGCAAGCGAAAGCGCGGGCTCGCCGGGATAGGGAGCGCGTTCCGTCATCGCCTGCAATCCGGCAGGCCCGCTGCCGCAGAGCAGCCGCAACAGAACCGTTTCCGCCTGATCGTCCAGCGTGTGCGCGGTCAGGATCTGACCGGCGGAAACGCGCTTCGCTTCCTGCGCGATGAGGGCATAGCGCGCGTTGCGGGCGGCCTCCTGGATGCCGGTCTTCGGCTTCGCACCCACCCAGCGCAGGATGCGATGCGCGACACCGAGCCGTTGCGCGAGGAGCCCGACCGCGTTCGCCTCAGCCCGGGCCTCCGGGCGCAGGCCATGATCGACCGTGACTGCGATCAATTCCGGGGCATCGTTGCGAGTCGCGCGCCAATGCGACGCGAGCCAGAGCAGCGCGGTGGAATCGGGTCCGCCGGACACCGCAATCACGATCTTGCGCTGATCCGCGAACGGCGCGAAGAGCTTGCGCGCCTCAGTAGCCGATACCGGTTGGGCGTCAGCAGCCGACACGCTTCTGTTCCCGCTCGACCGCCTGTTTCACGGCAACCGACGATCGCGGATATTTACGTGCAACCTCGGCGAAGGACGCGCAGGCCATTTCCTTCTGCCGGATCGCCGCGAGCGACTGGCCAAGGCGAAGAAGCGAATCCGGCGCGCGAGAGGCGGTCTCGTATTTGGTGGTCACCACGAGATAGACCTCGGCCGCTTCCTGATATTGCCTGCGGTTGAACAAGCTTTCGCCGAGCCAGTAATTGGCGTCGGGCGCAAGCCGGTCGGAGGGAAACCGCTCCAGGAATTCCCGGAATGTCTGTTCGGCCGAAGCATAATCCTTCTGCCGGATAAAGCCGACGCCGAGATCGAAATAATCGCGCGGCGAATTGCCGGGTGGCTGCACCGCCGCGACGCCTGTACCCCCCATCTGCTGCTGCGGCGAAGGCGGCACCGCAATCCCGCGACGTGACGGGTCCAGATCCATGGGGGCTCCAGGACCGCCGACCTCGTTGTCGGCAACCGGTGCCGACGGTTGACCGGCCGGCAGGGCACCAAGCGGTCGCGGCGCACCGGGCGCGGCCGGACTTGCATTCGGGTCGAACGCATCGCCCCGCCGTCCGCCGGGGGCCGGCATGGCGACGGCATTCGGATTGTCGCGATGAGCGTAGCGGGGGTCCGCCCCGGGGGCACGCGGATCAGCCCCGTAACGCTGGTCGGCACCCTGATCAGGCGCCGGCAGGTCCGCTTCGGACCGGCGGCCGGGCATCGGCTGTTGCTGCATCGGCTGCTGCTGCATCGATGGTTGCTGCTGCATCGGGGGGCGCTGCGGCTGCGCGCGCTGTGCGGGTTCGGCCATGCCTGCGCCGCCTCGCACCTGCTGCTCGAGTTGCTGATTGCGGAACTGCAACTGCTCGACCTGACCGGTGAGCTGGCGGACCTGATTCTCCAGCGCCTCAAGCCTCATCACCAGATCGGACGCGGACATTTGCGCCGACGCGGGAACACCCCCCCAAAACAGGGTCGTCAGGGCGATGACGAATAGATGCGGCTTCAGGCGCATGAGACAGCAACTCTGGACGGGGATACCAGACCATAGCATAGGCGGCGAGGCGTCGAAATTATGACTTGCCGGATGCGCGACCGTTTGGCGCGCTCATCCCGCCGAACTCGGCGCCGCCACTTTCGGCTTCTTTCGCGATTGCAGCCATTCCTCGAAGCGCTGGATCAGCACGAACAGCGACGGCACGAACAGCACCGCGAGACAGGTCGAGGCGATCATGCCGGTGAACACGGTCAGGCCGATCGACTTGCGGGCACTGGCGCCCGCGCCGCTCGCCAGCACCAGCGGCACCATGCTGATGATGAAGGCGAAGGACGTCATCAGAATCGCACGGAAACGGGCACGAGCGGCGTCGACCGCGGCTTCGAGAATGGGCTTGCCGTCACGCACGCGGTGTTCGCGGGCAACTTCGACGATCAGAATCGCGTTCTTGGCGGCCAGCGCGATGAGCAGGACCAGACCGATCTGGGTGTAGAGGTTGTTGTCGAGCTTGAGGCCCTTCAGCGCCAGCACGGGTCCGACGAGCGCCAGCGGCACCGAGAGGATGATGGAGACCGGCGCATACCAGCTCTCATACTGGCCAGCGAGGACCAGATAGACGAGCAGCATGGCCAGTGCGAAGACGATATACATCTGATTGCCGACGGTCTTCTCCTGATACGACATGGCCGTCCATTCGAAATACGATCCGCGCGGCAACGTCCGGTTCGCAATCTGCTCCATCAGCGACAGCGCTTCGCCCGAGGAGAAGCCGGACGCCGGCAGACCGATGACGGTCGAAGCCGGATAGAGATTGTAGAGCGTGATCAGCGACGGTCCGACCGACGGCGTGATCTTCACCAGCGTGCCGACCGGCACCATGTCGCCCTTGTCGCTGCGCACCGACAGCTTGTCGATGTCGCTCTGCTTGACGCGATATTGCGCGTCGGCCTGCACATAGACCTGGAACGTACGGCCGAACTTGTTGAATTGCGCGACATAGGTCGAGCCGAGATAGCTCGATATCGATTCGAATACCGCGTTGACCGGTACGAACAGCGTTTGCGCCTTCACCCGGTCGACCTCGACGATCAACTGCGGAACGTCGGCACGGAACGAGGTCTGCACGCGCTGCAATCCGGTCTGCGACTGCGCGTTGCTGACGATCTGGTTGGTGATGGCCTGCAGCTTGGTGAAATCGAACGAGCCGTCGCGCAGTTGCACCATCATGGTGAAACCGCCGGCATTACCGATGCCCTGGATCGGCGGCGGCGGCAGGACGGCGATCTTCGCCTCCATGATCTGGTCGTATTCACGCGAAAGTTTGGTGAACAGCGGCAGCAATTGCTCGTCCTTGCCGCGCACGCTCCAGTCTTTCAGGATGATGTAGATCACGCCGGAACTCGCGAGGGTCGCGTTGTTGTCCAGCGCGGAGACGCCTGCGATCGACAGCGTATTTTCGACGCCGGGAACCTTGCGCGCGATCTCGGCGGCCTTCTGCAGCGCGGCGTTGGTCCGCTCCAGCGATGCGCCATCCGGCAATTGCACGGTGGCCAGCAGATAGCCCTGGTCTTCGATCGGCAGGAAGCCGGTCGGAATCCGCGACAGGCCGTAACCGGCCGCGCCGATGATCATCAGCGCGATCACACCGACGACGGCGGCATGGCGCACCATCGCCCCGATCAGCCGCACATACGCGCGCTCGCAGGCCTGGTATCCGCGGTTGAAGGCGCGGAAGGCGAAGTTGCGCTGTTCCTGCGGCACGGAAGGACGCAGCCAGAGCGCGCATTGCGTCGGCTTCAATGTGGCGGCGTTGATGGCGCTGAGCAGCGCGGTCGCGGCAATGACCAGCGCAAATTGCGCGTACATCTGCCCGGTCAGACCCGGCAGGAAGGCGGCCGGGATGAACACCGACATCAGCACCAGGGTGATGCCGATGATCGGCCCGAACAATTCGTCCATCGCCTTGATCGACGCGTCGTGCCCGCTCATGCCGCGCTCGATATTGTGCGCGGCGCCCTCCACCACCACGATCGCGTCATCGACGACGATACCGATCGCCAGCACGATCGCGAACAGCGTAGAGAGATTAACGGTGAAGCCGAGCGCCCACATGCCGGCGAAAGCGCCAATGATGGTAACCGGCACGGTCGTCGCCGGCACCAGCATGGCGCGCCAGTCCTGCAGGAAGATCAGGATCACGATCAGCACCAGCACCGCCGCCTCGATCAGCGTGCGATACACCTCGTTGATCGAGGCGTTGACGAATTTCGTGGTGTCGAAGGGGATCTGATACTGGACGCCCGGCGGGAAGGCTTTTGACAGCTCGTCCATCTTGGCGGAGACGAGTTGCTTGACTGCAAGTGCGTTTGCGCCGGGTGTCTGGAAAATGCCGAGCGCGGCCGCGGGATCTCCATCCTGCGTGAAGATCTGGCTGTAGGTCTGGGCGCCCAGCTCGACACGCCCCACATCCTTGATGCGGATGAACTGGCCGCCGGCTCCGGAGCCGGTCTTGACCACCACATTTTCGTATTGCTCGACCTCGTTGAGCCGGCCGGTAATGTCGATGGTGTACTGGAAGTCCTGCCCCTTCGGCACCGGCGGAATGCCGATCTGGCCGGCCGCGACCTCCTGGCTTTGCGATCGCAATGCGCTGATCACGTCCTGCGGCGTCAGGTCGAACCCGTAAAGCTTGTTCGGGTCGAGCCAGATGCGCATCGAATACTGGCCGGCGCCGAACACATTCACGTTGCCGACGCCCGAGACGCGCGACAGCTCGTCGCGCAGACTGATGGTGCCGTAATTGGCGAGGAACAGGCTGTCGCGGCTCTTGTCCGGCGACGTTAGCGTCACGAACATCAGGATCGCGGTCGACTTTTTCTGAACCGTGACGCCCTGCTTCTGCACCGCATCAGGCAATTGCGACAGCGCGCTCGAGACGCGGTTCTGCACCAGCACCTGCGCGAAATCCAGGTCGGTGCCGATCTTGAAGGTGACGATCAGATTGTATGTGCCGTCCGCCGCGCTGGTGGACTGCATGTAGAGCATGTCCTCGACGCCGTTGACCTGCTGCTCGATCGGTAGCGCCACGGTATCGACCACCACGCGCGCGCTCGCACCCGGATACGAGGTCGTCACCTGCACCGTCGGCGGCGTGACGTTCGGATATTGCGAGACCGGCAGGTTGATGAGGGCGACCAGACCGACCACGACCATCAGGATCGCGAGGACGTTGGCGAGGACCGGACGCTCGATGAAGAATTTTGAAATCACCCTGCGTCCTCGATCAGGTCTGCGACGGCGCAGTCAGGGTCTCGACCTTGGGATCGACCTTCTGCCCCGGAATGGCACGCAGCAGCCCGTCGACCACCACGCGGTCGTCGGACTTGAGCCCATCGAGAACCACGCGCATCGGGCCGACAAGCTGACCCGGCGTGATCTTGCGTTGCGCGATGACGTTGTCGGCGTTCAGCACGAGAACATAACGGCCGCCCTGATCCGATCCGATGGCCACGTCCGGAACGAGAAGCCGTTCCTGGCCCGGACCGGGCACCCGCACGCGGACATAATAGCCGGGCAGCAGCGCGGCATTCGGATTGTCAATGATGCCGCGCACCGCAAGCGTGCCGGTGCCGGATGTCAGCGTCGGCGCGGCGTAGTCCAGGTGTCCCTTGTAGGGGAAGCCGGTGTCGGTCTGCAGCCCGACCTCGACCGGGATGTTGTTCACGTCGTTGCTGGTCAGGCCCAGCTTGGCGCGCTCGGCGCGGATGCGCTGAACGTCCTGCTCGTTGATGTTGAAATTCACCCAGATCGGGTCGACCTGAACGATGGTGGCAAGCTTGGTCGGGGTGTTGTTGGCGCCGACATATTCGCCGACCGAAATCAGGCGTGCCGACACGATGCCATCGAATGGCGCCGACACTTGGGTATAGCCGTAATTGATCTGCGCAACCTCCGCATTGGCCTGCTGCGCTTCGAGGTTGGCCTTGTCGCTGTCGCGCTGCGCAAGCGCCTTGTCGTAATTCGCCTGCGTCGAGACCTGACGCTTGACCAGATCGGCTTGCCGTTCGAACTCGGCCTGCGAATTGGCAAGTTGCGCCTTGGCGGCATCCACCGCCGCAATCGCCTGATCCCATTTCGCCTTGTAGGGAGGGGGCTCGATCTGGAACAGCGGCGTTCCCTTCTTCACAAAGGTGCCGTCGGTGTACTGGATCGCGGTCACGAAGCCGGGAATGCGCGCCACCAGATCGACCGAGTTCACGGCAGCGAGCGTACCCGTCTCCTCGAGATAGGCGGTCACCTTCGTGCTCAGGGGATTGGCGACCGCCACCTGCGGTGGCGGCGGCGGCACATAGCGATTGGCTTCTTCGCATCCGGCGACGAGGCCGGCAAACGACAGGGCGATCAGGGGGGAGATTCGTCGGATCATGGCAAAACTACGATCCCGCGCCATTGGCGTTTTGGCAAGGAGCAAAACCAAAACCGGCGCCCTTGCGGACGCCGGTTCACCAGAAAGTCAGTTCGTCAGCCGAATGTCACGTCGCTGTCTTAAGAACTGGCGTTCAGCACCGTGACCGCGCGGCGGTTCTGCGACCAGCACGAGATATCGTCGCAGACTGCGACCGGCCGCTCCTTGCCATAGGAGATGGTGCGCATCCGCTGAGGATTGACCCCGCGTGACGAGAGATATTCGCGCACGGTCTGCGCCCGGCGCGCGCCGAGGGCGATGTTGTATTCGCGGGTGCCGCGCTCGTCGGCGTGACCTTCGATAGTGAAGCTGTATTGCGAGTAGCGCGCCAGCCATTGCGCCTGTTTGTCCAGTGTCGCGCGCGCCTGGGGCGTCAGCGAGGACTGGTCCGATTCGAAGAACACGCGATCTCCGACATTGACGACGAAATCCTGTTGGCTGCCGGGGGTGGCAGGTCCACCGGCGCCCGCGGTCTGATCGCCGGGCTTGTTCGCGCAAGCCGACACCGCGAGCGAGGCGGCCAGCACGCCGATCAGCCCGATCGCGCGCATCAATCCACGCAAGTCCAAGTGGCGCAGGGATTGTCTCACAGCAATCATCCTGGTGACTCCATTCACTACGTACCGGAAAGGTTTAGGCCCGGATCGTTAAGCGAACCTTCCGTCAACCTTGACGGGACCCTACAAAGCGCACCGAAACGCGGCCGTTTGGCGCAAACCATTGTTAATGGTTACTCATCGCTTAACGCCGAAAATGCGGCGAATCGACCTCTAATTTCGATTCTCGCGGGTGGACATTTCAGGTGCGTCCGCCGCGCAACGCTCCGGCCGCCGAAAATCAGGACAAGAGCGGCGACCACGCAGGATCTGATGCAAAACTAGGCGTCGGGATCCGCTGCTCGTTGCGACCGGTGATGTCGACCGAATACAGCGAGGGGCCGCCCTGGCCACCTCCCTCGCGGAAGAACATGATCACGCGGCCGTTCGGCGCAAAGGTCGGTCCCTCGTTGTGGAACCCTTCCGTCAGAATGCGTTCGCCGGAGCCATCGACGCGCATCAGGCCGATCGAAAAGCGTCCGCCGCCCTGTTTGGTAAAGGCGATGGTGTCGCCGCGCGGCGACCAGACCGGCGTCGAATACGAGCCTTCGCCGAAACTGATGCGCTGCGCCGGACCGCCGGTCGAGGCCATGACATAAATCTGCTGCGAGCCGCCGCGGTCAGATTCGAAGCAGATGCGCGCGCCGTCCGGCGAATAGGACGGAGCGGTATCGATCGCAGGCGATTGCGTCAGCCGCGTCGTGGCGCGAGAGCGCAGATCCATCACGAAGAGATTCGAGTTCGAGCCCTGTTGCAGGCTCATGATCACGCGCTGGCCGTCCGGCGAGAAACGCGGCGAGAACGTCATGCCCGGGAAATTACCGACGACTTCGCGCTGGTTGGTCTCGATATTGAGAAGATAGACGCGCGGGTCGCCCTGCCCGAACGACATGTAGGTAATTTCTTGGGTCGACGGCGAAAAGCGCGGAGTCAGCACCAGATCGTCGCCGCGCGTGAGATAGCGCACATTGGCGCCGTCCTGATCCATGATGGCGAGACGCTTGACGCGGCGGTCCTTCGGACCGCTTTCGTCGACGAAGACAACGCGGGTGTCGAAATAGCCTTTCTCGCCTGTCAGCCGCTCGTAGATCGCATCCGAGATGATATGCGCAATGCGACGCCAGTTTTCCGGCGTTGTGGTGTATTGCTGGCCGGCCTGCTGCTGTCCGCCGAAGACGTCGTAAAGCCGAAAGCGCGCATGCAGGCGTCCGTCGCCCTGCCGCACCACCTGGCCGGCAACCAGCGCCTGCGCCTTGATAGCACGCCAGTCGGGAAAATTCGGCGGCGCATCGGCGCCGGACAGCTTCTGGATGAAGGCCGCAGGATCGATCGGCGCGAACAGACCGGACCTGCGCAGGTTGTTGGTGACGATACCCGACACGTTACGCGCGGTCTCGGCATCGGCATTGTTGCCGAAGAAGTCCGGGATCGCGATCGGCATCGGCTGGAAATTGCCTTCGGTGATCTGCAGCCGGACCTGTGCGGCGGCATCGCGCAGCCGGAAAGTTGAAGCCGCGCCGAGCGCGCCGGCTCCGAGAATGAGCGCCTTGCGCCGGGTAAGCACCGAATGAAATTTGCTGGTTTCAGTCATGATCGTTTCTGTCAAAATCCAAACATCGTGCGTTCGTCGAAATCGATGTCGATCTCGCGCCAGGTCTCATAGGTTTCCCGGCGCAGCATGTTGAAGGGCTGGCTGACCATCACCGCCCGCACGGCACTGTCGCGGAACGCCTCGAAGGCCGCCCCGCTGCCGCGCGTCATGACCTGCGGCGGCGATGCGAGCCGTCCGTCCGGCGTCAGCCGGATCACCATCCGGATCACAATCTTTTCCGCGACCGGCGGCACCGACCAATTCTGCTTCAGGCGGGCGCGCAGCGCATCGAGTTCATTCTGCGACAGCGTCGCGGCCGTGCCGGTCGGAATGCCGAGCGACGCGGAGCGATTGATGGAATCTCCTGTCGCGGCCTGACGGGTCGGCTCGCGTTTGTCGAGCAGTGCCGCGATGCGTTGCGGATTGAATTCGGGCTGCTTTTTCGGCGGCTGCTTCTTCGGCGGCGTCGGAACGGCCTTCTGTGCCTGCTGCTTCTTCTGCTCTTCCTTCTTCTTGCTCTCGTCCTTCTTCAGGGCTTCGGCAATCGGATCAGGCTTTTCTTCTGGCTTCGGTTCGGGCTTCGCCTCTGCCGGCTGCGCAGGTTTCGGCGGCTCCGGCTTCGGATCGGGCTTGGTTTCGGTTTTCTCGACCGGTTTGGGCGGCGTCTGCTCGTTCTTGGTCGCCTGGATTTCCTTCTTCTCGGAAATCTTGGCGGTGTGATCCTCGACCTGCTTCTTCTCGCCTTCCTTTTCGACCAGCGGCTTGGGCGCCTCCTGGAGCTTGGCGGTCTTGGAGCCTGCGGTGAGCTGGCTGAATTCCGTCGGCGAAATAATGTCGACCGGCAGCGATTCCGTCGGCATCGAATCCAGCGGACTGGAGGCGAATGTCAGCACCGCCCACAGCAAGGCGGACGCATGCACGACACTCGATATGGCGAGCCCAGTCCTCATGTCCCTGCGGATCAGGTCCCCTGTTCAACCTCGGTAACAAGCGCAACACGGCGAAAGCCCGCCGCCGACAGCCTCCCCATCACCCGCATCACAGTACCGTAATTCACGTTCTTGTCGCCACGCACGTAAATGCGCTCGTCGGCGCCGCCGCGCGCTTCGGTGATCGCCTTGAGCTTGGCAATGAGCTCCTCGACCTTGATCTCCGAATTCATCAGATAGACTTCGCCCTTGGTATTGACGGTGACCGTCAGCGGCTCCTTGTCCTGACTCAGGCTCTTGGCCTGAGTCTGCGGCAGGTCGATCTGCACGCCGACGGTGAGCAGCGGCGCCGACACCATGAAGATGATCAGCAGCACCAGCATGACGTCGACCATGGGGGTGACGTTGATTTCGGCCATGACCGGCTTGCGGCTGTGCCGCCGCCGGCTTCCGCCCTGGACCCCCGCGCTTCCGCCACCCATCGCCATCGGTCAGGTTCCCCGCTCGTCGATCTGACGCGACAGAATCGCCGAGAATTCGTCGGCAAAGCCTTCCAGCCGATGCGCCTGCTTGTTCACCTCTGACACGAACTTGTTATAGAAAATCGTCGCCGGAATGGCCGCAACAAGGCCAATCGCGGTTGCGAACAATGCTTCCGCGATGCCCGGCGCCACCACCGCGAGCGAGGTGTTCTTCGAGGCCGCGATCGACTGGAAGCTGTTCATGATGCCCCAGACGGTGCCGAACAGTCCGACGAACGGACCGGCCGACCCCACGGTCGCCAGCACCAGCAAGCGGCGCTCCAGCCGGTCGATCTCACGCGTGATGGTGACGTCCATCACCTTGTCGATGCGCTGCTGCAGACCGGCAAAGGAGCGTGCATGCCCCTCGAAGCTGCGCTTCCATTCCCGCATCGCGGCCACGAACAACGCGGCCATCGAATGCGTCGGCTTGGCCGAGAGCGACCGATACAATTCCTCGAGCGATTGACCGGACCAGAAGGCCTGTTCGAAGCGGTCCATCGCCGACTTGGTGCGGCGGAACAGCAGGAACTTGTCGATCGCGATCGCCCAGACCCAGATCGAGCAGGCCAGCAACCCGATCATCACGGCCTTCACGACCCAATGCGCCTGCCAGAACAGGCCGAGAATCGACAGATCCGCGGCAACGGGCAGAGCCGACTGCGCTACGTCGGTTTCCATACGAAGTCTCTCCGGGCTCGCGTCAGCCCATTGCTCGACAGCCCGACAAAACGTCGCACGCCTGTGTCCGTCCCAAATCGGAAACCGGGTCGCGTCCGTTGGCGAACGCGGCACACAGATCCGATTATTGCGAAGACGCCGCCGTCCACCTCCGGCAAGGTCGACGAAATCCCCGCGAAACTTGGCCAAACTAGGGCGTGGCCGGGTCTCCCTCCCTGCTAACCAGCGCCTAATGTGGTTAAGGATTGGTTACGGATTCGCTACGATTTGTCTCGGCCGCGGCGCGGCTAGTCCGAGGGGGACGACGGCGAGAGCCCGGTCGTGGGGAAACTCCTCAGCCTCGCGGGTCTGCGCGCATCCATTTCGCACCGGGCCGTGGAACCGAAATGAAAACGCCCGCCGGTTCATCACCGGCGGGCATTCGAGGCGTAACGATACGCGAGACGGTTACGCCTGAGACGGCGACGGCGGCGTGATATCGGGGCGTCCGCGCCGGTCGGCCATGAACTGGTCGAATTCGGCCTTGTCCTTGGCTTCGCGCAAACGGACCAGGAATTCCTGGAATTCGCGCTGCTCGTCCTCGAGCCGGCGCAGCGTCTCGGCCCGGTATTCGTCGAAGGCGCGGTTGCCGGACGACGGCGGCGACCAGAAGCCTGCACCGCCACCACCCTGCATCTGGGTGCGCACGCGGTCCATCTTCTCCTGCATGCGGGTCATTTTGTTCTGCCAGCGTTCCATGCCGTAGCGACTGCAAGCCATTCGACCGCTCCATACCGTAAAGGCCAGGAGGGCGAGGCCGATAGGCCACCACACGACGAAGCCGAGGACCGTCAGAAGGATCCAGGCTGGCCTGCCGTAGTCGTCGATCTTGTCCGTGAGTGTCATCGCGTTCATCGCATCCTCATGGCGAGATGTGAATGTTAATAACATTTACATAACGGCGCTCTGCCCTCCCGTCAAGGCGCGCGCTTCACGGTTGCGTCATTTCAGGTCGGCCTGGAGGCACAAAGCCGGGCTTATCGCCCGTGCAGGCCGAGACCACTCAGATAGACAAGGACTCCCGCTTCCAACAGGTCCTCCGCCGACATTGGCAGCACCCGCTGCGATCCGTCGCCGCGCGCGAACAGAGACGCGATGCCGTGCGAAAGCGCCCAGATGTGCAGCGCCATCATCAAAGCCGGCGGCCGCTTGTCCTTCGGCAGCAGCAGGGAAATCGCCTCGCAGGCGGAGCGAACAACCGCAAAGGCCCGGTCGCCGGCTGCACGGAGTTCCGGGTTGGCGTCTGGCGGAACTCCCGCCTCGAACATGGCGGAGTAGAAAGCGGGTTCGGAGCGCGCAAAGTCCAGATAGCTTTTGCCGAGACGCTGGAAAGCGGTTTGGGGATCGGGCTTTCCCTGGTCCCACGCTTTTAAGAGGCGGTCGGTAAATTCGTCGAAGCCGCGCCGCGCGACGTCGGCGAGCAACTCTTCGCGGTCCCGGTAATGGCGATAGGGCGCGGCGGCGCTGACGCCGGCCCAGCGGGCGGCATCCGCGAAGGTGAAGCCGGCCGGCCCCTTCTCGGCGATCAAGGCAAGCGCCGCGCGCACCAAGGCTTCTTTCAAATTGCCGTGGTGATAGCCGCGTTCCGGGCCGCTGCCGCGTTTCCAGACCATGTGAAGGGGGTTAACATGCGTCGAAGGGCCACGTCGATGGGCGGCCGTTCAAAATGGAACGGCCGCAAGCCCCGGCACATCGTCCGGACGCCGGCCAGGCGCATCCCAGAAGAACCGCCTGTCCTCGATCCCGATCGCAACATCGTTGATCGAGGCCTCGCGACGCTTCATCAGCCCGGCTTCGTCGAATTCCCATTGCTCATTGCCGTAGGAGCGAAACCAGGCGCCGCTCTCGTCGTGCCACTCATACTGGAAGCGCACCGCGATATGATTGCCGTGAAACGCCCAGAGATCCTTGATCAGGCGATAATCGTGCTCCTTGGCCCATTTGCGGGTGAGGAAATCCACGATCGCGTCGCGACCGACGAAAAATTCCGAACGGTTGCGCCATGTGGAGTCCGGCGTGTAGGCGAGCGACACCTTCACCGGATCGCGAGAATTCCAGGCATCCTCGGCCATGCGGACTTTCTGCCGCGCGGTCTCTTCGGTGAAGGGTGGAAACGGCGGACGCGACATGCAGGGCTCCCTGCTTCTGGCTAACCGGCCATAACGTTTTGCCGATCAGGCTCGCATGGAGTCAAGCTCAGTGCAGGTGCGGTTCAGGCGCTCGCCGCGTCCTGGTCCGCCTTCATCGCGATCCGCAGCGGCTTCGGGATCGGCTTCGCCCGCCCGCCGGAAATGAAAGCGACGCGCACATCCGCCTGCACCAGCAAGTCATCGCCGCGCATCACCCGCTGCCGGATGGTGACGGAGGCGCCCTTCACTTCGTTCGGCTCGCTGACGATCGTGAGAATGTCGTCCATGCGCGCTGGCTTGAGGAAATCCAGCGTCATCGAGCGCACCACGAAAGCGAAGCCCGGGGCCTCCTCCTCGGTCTGCTCGAACAGCACGCGATGATCGGCCCCGATCAGCCGCAGATAGTTCGTTCGGCCCCGCTCCATGTAGCGCAGGTAATTGGCGTGATAGACGATGCCGGTGAAGTCGGTGTCCTCGTAATAGACGCGCACGATGAAAGTGTGGCGCCCGTCACGCAGTTCGCCGTCGAGAGGAACGGATGTCATAGGTCAGCGTCGCTCGCTTGCGGAAGCGCGCGTTATAGCAAGCTTCCCGGCGATACCAACATCAGCGCGCGGGACGCGGCTGCCCCGCCTGCTCGATGATCGGATCGATCCGGTAGAGCCCGCCCTCCAGGTCATCTGTGATGACATAGAGCAGGCCGTCCGGCCCGACCCGGACATCGCGGATGCGCCCGAGTTGCTCATGCAGCAGCCGGGTCTCGCGCCAGCCCTCGCCATCCCAGTCGAGCCGCAGCAGCGCCTGGCCGGCCAATGTGCCGACCCACAGAATCGGGCTACCGCCCGCGCTGTCGATTGCGAGGCCGGAAGGAGCCTGTGCCGGCGGTTCGCCGAACACATGTGCCGGCTGCTCCATGCCGTCTTGGGCCTTGCCGCCCGGCATCGGTGTTCCGTCATAGGCGATGCCATGCGAGATGACAGGCCAGCCGTAATTGCGACCGCGTTCGATCCGGTTCAGTTCATCGCCGCCCATCGGCCCATGCTCGACGGCATAAAGGTGGCCACGGTCCTCGTCGAAGGCGAGGCCTTGCGCGTTGCGATGGCCGAAGCTCCAGATTTCCGGCTTCGCATCCTTCCGGCCGTAGAATGGATTGTCCGGCGGCACGCTGCCATCGATGCGGATCCGAATGACGGTACCGAGATGATCGTCGAGACGTTGCGCCCGATCCTGTTCCCAGCGATCGCCGACGGTCAAAAACAGATACCCGTCGCGCGTGACGGCTAGGCGGCCACCATACTGCTCGTCCTTCTCGGCGCCGGTGCTTTCGAAGATCACGGACTTTCCGATCAGTCGATTGTCGTCGCGGCTGAGCTGCGCCCGTATCACCCGGATTGTCGAATGCTTCGCGCTGCCATGGACATACGAAAGGTAAATCTGTCGATTCTTGACGAAGTCGGGATCGACCGCGACGTCCAGCAGACCGGCCAGTCCCGACGAGAATATCGGCGGCAGGCCCGTAATGTCGCGCACGGTGCCGTCCGGGCGAATCTGCCGGAGTCGGCCCATGCGCTCTGTCAGCAGCAGCGAACGGTCCGGCAGGAAGGCGATCGACCACGGGAACTCGAACGCGCCGCCGATGCGCACGGCTTCGTATTCCACGGGCTCGGTCTCGGTCTCGTCCGGTACCGGGCTGGTGCGCGCCATGCCGTGTGAGGAAAACGAGAGCACAAAGGCAGACACCGCCAGCGCGCATGCAAGCTGCACACTTCCGCGCCACGCAATCGACATCCCGGCCCGCTGCATTCAGTCCCCCGCATTGAATGGTGCGAAGGCATAAACGCCGGAGCGCGCAGATTCGTGCTGGCGTTAGGCTGCATGCGACAATTCGCAACAAAGCTGCCGCTGTAACGGTGACGAACTACCAGTGCTGCCCCTGCACGATCGCATCAAGCCGCGCCTTCAATTCGTCCGGCGCAGTGTAGTACCACACCCCGCCCAGCAGCCATCGGAAGCGCTCATTCCTCGCCGCCTCCGCTTCGATCATATCGATCGTCCCCAGCGTGATCAGGTCTTCGAGCGGACCCGCCGCGAGATACGACAGCATGTTCGGATTGGTCTCGATCTTGAGCACCTCGAGGATGATCGCCAGCGCCCGCCCCGGATCCTGGACGCGAAGTTCGCTCTCGTAATCGCGCAGCGCCGACCAGTTCTGGTCGCGGTCCTTGTCGGCGCATTGGTTTTGCGCGATCCAAACTCTGGCGATGTCAGTCGGCGAGAGTCTGGCAAAATCGATCAGCGGATTGCGCTCCTCATGCGCATCGCGGGTGGCGCGCCATCCTTCTCGATCGACAATGGCGGCAAGCCTGTTTTCCAGCGCCGTGTCCTCGGTCCACCAATAGACACTCCCCAGCAGCCAGCGCAGCTTCGGTTTGTCCGCTACCTCGCGCTCCAGCCGGCCGATGAGACTGGCTCCATGGTTGATCATCAACGCCGGCGCAAATTTATCGCCGAGTTGCAGCAGCAGTGCCATGTCGGCCTCGCGCTGCAAAAGCTCCAGGATAAGATCCAGCGCACGCTCCGGCTGCCGGTGCGGCAGCGAGTCGAAATAGTGGAACGTCGCCCAGGTCCCGTCGGTCTTGTCGCGCAATCCGATCTGCTGCAAGGCGCGCCAGGTATCGGCGAGTTCGGCCATCGGCATGGCATCGAACAGCGTCGCCTGCTCCTCCGGCGTCTCCGCGCCCGGAATCGGCATCGTCGCCCAGTTGGCGGCCTCTTTAATGAAATCGGACATGGCGCACCCGTTGAAGGCAGGGTTCGTTGGTCGCGCAAGGTGGCCGTGAGGTTCAATCCTCCTGCCCGAACAGCCCGAATTGAGCTGGATCGCGCGCGGGCACGGCAAGGCCGAGATGCCGGAAGGCGTGTTCCGTGAGCAGCCGGCCGCGCGGGGTGCGTTGCACGAAGCCCTTCTGAATCAGGAACGGCTCGATGATATCCTCGATCGCATCGCGCGGCTCCGACAATGCCGCGGCAATCGTCTCGACGCCGACCGGCCCGCCGTCATAGTTGAGCGCAATGGTGGTGAGATAGCGCCGGTCCATCGCATCGAGACCCGCGCCATCCACCTCCAGCGCGCGGAGCGCCGTGTCGGCAACGGCGCGATCGATCGCCTTGTCACCCTGCACGTCGGCGAAATCGCGCAGGCGCCGCAGGAGACGGCCGGCGATGCGCGGCGTGCCCCGCGCGCGCCGCGCGATCTCATTCGCGCCATCCTTGGTGATGGCGACACCAAGCACGCGGGCACCGCGTGTCACGATCTGCTCCAGCTCGGCCTCGGTATAGAAATCGAGCCGCACCGGAATGCCGAAGCGGTCGCGCAGCGGATTGGTGAGTAGCCCCGCGCGCGTGGTCGCACCGACCAGCGTGAATTTCGACAATTCGATCTTCACCGAGCGCGCGGCCGGTCCTTCGCCGATGATCAGGTCAAGCTGGAAATCCTCCATGGCCGGATAAAGGATTTCCTCGACCTGCGGATTGAGCCGGTGAATCTCGTCGATGAAGAGGACATCGCGCTCTTCGAGATTGGTCAGCAGCGCCGCAAGGTCGCCCGCCTTCGAGATGACCGGGCCGGAGGTGGCGCGGAAATTGACGCCGAGTTCGCGCGCGACGATCTGCGCCAGCGTGGTCTTGCCTAGGCCCGGGGGGCCGACGAACAGCACATGGTCGAGCGCCTCGCCCCGCGCCCGCGCCGCCTTGATGAAGACTTCGAGATTGGCGCGCGCCTTTTCCTGCCCGATAAACTCGCCGAGCTTCTGCGGACGCAGCGAGGCTTCGGCGAGATCGTCCTCGCTTCGCTCCGGCGTGAGGAGGCGGGTCGCGCTCACTTCTTGCCCCGCCAGTATTTGTTCGGCAGCAACTCGGAGATCGACATCACCGACGGCTCCGGTCCGTTCGGCACGATCACGCGCGCTTTCGGATCGTAGTCGTGGATCAGTTCGCGGCAGGAGCCGCAGGGCGACACCACCTTGATGGTCTGGTCCTCCTCATGCGGACGCGGATGGCGCACCGCGACGATGGTGTCGATGCCGTTGTCGCCGGCTTCCGTGATCGAGCGGCCGATCGCGATCGCCTCGGCGCACACCGCCATCCGCCCGAGATAGGCGTCGATGTTCACCCCGGTGATGATGCGACCGTCGCGCGTGCGCATGGCGGCGCCAACCTCCTGCCACTCGTTGCGATAGCGCGTCTTGATCGCCTCGCTCGCGGCGGCGATCAGGTCCTTGTCTTCCTTGCTCAAACTCGACACGCCAGCACCTTGAATCCCTGCGTCCTATTTCGACAGTTCCTTCAGGCCGAGGCGGATGAGTTTCGCGGTATCCGCGCCCTCGCCCGCTTCGCGCGCGGCCACCGCAATCGCCGCCGCCGCCTGTGGCTGACCATAGCCGAGATTGATCAAAGCCGAGACAGCATCGCGGGTCGGCCCCGGCGCGCGGCCCTCATCCATGTCCGCCGACAGCCGCACCACCGCCGGGTCCAGATCGGTGAAGGCCGGCGTCTTGTCCTTCAGTTCGGTGACGATGCGCTCGGCCACTTTCGCGCCGACGCCGGGCGTCCGTGAAATCGCGCCCTTGTCGCGCAGGGTGATGGCATTCGCAAGCTCGGCCGGTTTCAGCGTCGACAGCACAGCCAGCGCCACCTTCGCCCCAACCCCCTGCACGGTCTGCAGCAGCCGGAACCATTCCCGTTCCAGATCGCTGGCAAAGCCGAACAGACGGATCTGGTCCTCGCGGACATGGGTCTCGATCGACAGCGTGGCGGGCTCGCCCGCGGCCGGCAGCGATTGCAGCGTGCGCGCGGAGCAATGCACCTGATAGCCGACGCCATGAACGTCGACGATCACGTAATCTTCACCGTATGAATCGATAACGCCTTTGAGTTTGCCAATCATGCCGGCATCGGGTGCGAATCGTACTCCCGCATTAGAGCATGATTTCCTAAAAGCCCTCTCAGGATGGTTTCATGCCCGATTTTCTCGCCCTTTTCAAAGAGCCGTGGTCGAAGCTCGATGCCGATACGGCCGCCATCCTGGCTCGCATCTATACCAATGCCGCCGACGAGGCGCCGATCTTCACCCGCACGCCCAAGGGCGCGCGCGATCTGATCAACCGGTTCCTGCCATTCTACATCTCCGCCGGCGCGCCGGCGATCCCGCATATCGAGGAGCGCAAAATACCGGCGGCGAGCGGCGATATCCGCGTGCGGCTCTACGATCCCGGCGCACCCGCTCCAGGCCCCGCCACCGTGTTCCTGCATGGCGGCGGCTTCGTGACCTGCGATATCGACATCTATGACGGCGTATCACGCCAGCTTGCGAAGCGTTCGGGAATGCGCGTGGTGAGCGTCGATTATGCTTTAGCGCCGGAGCATCCGTTCCCGGTCCCGCTGAACGACTGCATCGCCGCGATCCGCTGGGTCGCTTCGCATGGCGGCGAATGGGGCATCGACCCCACCCGCATCGCGGTCGCCGGCGACTCGGCCGGCGCCAATCTGGCGCTCGCCGCAACCATCGCGCTGCGCGACGCGGGCCAATCGCCCATTCGCGGCACCGCCTGCATGTACGGCTGCTATGCGCCCGACCTGAAAACGGCGTCCGAGCAGGCCTATGGCGGCGGGCCGTACCTGATCTCCGCCCCTGAAATGGCGTGGTACTGGAATCACTATCTGGCGAAGCCCGCGGACCGGACCAATCCGCTGGCTGCGCCACTCTACGCCGACCTGCGCGGACTTCCGCCGCTGTTCATCACCTCCAGCGAATTCGATCCGCTGCGCAACGATTCCGAAATGCTGGTCGAGAAATTGAAGGCGGCCGGTGCGTCCCATGAATTCCGGCTCTGGCTCGGGACGATCCATGCCTCCGTGAACCTGATGGGCTGGATCGCCGCAATGGGACCGCGGGTCGATGAAGTGGGTGCCTTTCTAAGGCGGGTCACGGAAAAAATCTGAACCATTCGTACATCTCGGCGTTACGTCGTCCTTGCCGCGAACGGACCAGATGATCACCAGAAAACGAGATTTGCGCACCGGACGCTCGGTCTGGGAGGGGCGCGACGCCGCCAAGGTGCGCCACGGCCTGCTGCGGCGTGATCTCAAGACCGATGTGCTGGTCGTTGGCGCAGGCATTACCGGCGCGATGATCGCCGACGCCTTGGCGGAAGCCGGGCTCGCCGTGACGATCGTCGATCGGCGGGACGATCCGGTCAAGGGATCGACGGTGGCATCGACCGCGCTGGTCCAATACGAGATCGACACGCCGCTTTCGAAGCTCTCGCGGAAGATCGGCAAGGTCGATGCAATGCGCGCGTGGCGGCGGTCCCGTCTTGCCGTCGACGCCGTTGCGGCGCGCCTGGCCGATTTGCAATTGCCCGATGTGGTCCGCCGCGACAGCCTCTATCTCGCCGGCAATGAACTCGACGCCGACGGGCTCGCGCGCGAGCAGGCGGCGCGCCGTACGATCGGATT
>Ga0209906_100173_pt1 | contig 65483 bp, 67 predicted proteins | sample FECB24metaG_FD_188303 | JGI IMG/M metagenome (GOLD analysis project Ga0209906, IMG submission 188303) | Cyanobacterial communities from the Joint Genome Institute, California, USA from Joint Genome Institute, California, USA - FECB-24 metaG... ... | reverse complement strand
GCCTTCGAACCGCTCGCCAAGGAGATCAAGGCGACCGAGGCGCTGATGGACCGGATTCGCAAGCGGCTTGACGGGATCGAGGATCAGTTGTCCGATCCGACGCTCTACGAGCGGGACCCGAAGGCCGCGACCCAGCTCGGCAAGGAGCGCTCCGACTTGACGTCATCGCTGGCAGGACACGAGGAGCGCTGGCTCACGCTGTCGGCCGAATACGAGGAAGGCGTCGCGGAATGACAATCGAGGTCAGGCAAGACGGCGACATCACCATTGTCGCGATCAACCGGCCGGAGGCCCGTAACGCCGTCAATCCCGAGATGGCGGATGCGCTGTTCCAGGCCTTCGTCGCCTTCGACCGCGATCCGGAGCAGAAAGTTGCGATCCTCACTGGCATTCCGGGCGCCTTTTGCGCCGGTTTCGACCTGAAGCGGGCGGCCGGCGGCATGGATGAGACCTGGTTCGCTGACCATCACCTTGACGGCGATTTCGACGGCACCAACGACCGGCCGCGCAAGGGGCCGATGGGTCCGACGCGGCTGGCGCTGACGAAGCCCGTCATCGCCGCAATCTCCGGACCGGCGGTCGCCGGCGGCATGGAACTCGCGCTGTGGTGCGACATGCGCGTGATGGAAGACAGCGCCTATATGGGCGTCTATTGCCGGCGCTGGGGCGTGCCGCTGATCGACGGCGGCACGGTTCGCCTGCCGCGCATCGTCGGCCATGGCCGGGCGATGGATCTGATCCTGACCGGCCGGCAGGTGGGCTCGGCCGAGTCTCTGGCGATCGGGCTGGCCAATCGCGTTTGCACCGACGGCGCGGCGCTGCAGACGGCGTTGGAGCTTGCCCGCGACCTGACCAAATTCCCGCAGGACTGCATGCGCGCCGACCGCTCTTCAGCGATCGCGCAATGGTCTCTCGACCCGTCCGACGCGTTGAAACGCGAATGGAAGAGTGCCGAGACCTTTCGCTCTGAAGGCGGCGCGGGCGCAGCTCGCTTTGCCTCGGGCAAGGGCCGCTCCGGCGATTTTGGCGAAATCTAACAGAGATCGTTTCTTCATGAGCATTTCGAACAGACTGCGCATCGCCGTGCTATTCGGTGGACGCTCCGCCGAACATGACGTCTCGGTTCTGTCGGCGACCAATGTCGTGCGCGCGCTCGATCCGAGCCGCTATGATGCGGTGCCGGTCTTCATCACCCGCGAGGGGCATTGGCTGCTGAGTTCGTTCGAGGCGGGCGAATTGTCGAAGCCCGAAAGCGGCACGGAACTCTCGCTCGTGCCGGGCGGCGGTGGCCGGATAATCGCCATTTCGGCCGGTGGCACGGCGCATGAACTGCCGAAGATCGACATCCTGTTTCCAGTTCTGCATGGGCTCTATGGCGAGGACGGCTCGGTGCAGGGCCTTGCCGAGGTCGCCCGCGTGCCATTCGTCGGCTGCGGCATCCTCGGTTCCGCTGCGGCGCTCGACAAGGACATCGCCAAGCGGCTGATGAACGAAGCGGGACTGCCGACGGCGCGCTCGCTCACCATCCACCCGACCGACCCGCCCTCCTTTGCCGACGTGCAGCGCGAACTGGGGTTGCCGGTCTTCATCAAGCCGGCTCGGCAGGGCTCGTCCGTCGGCGTCAGCAAGGTGATGAGCTCGGACGATTACGCCGCGGCGCTGACCGAAGGTTTCAAGCACGACCGCAAGCTGCTCGCCGAGGAATTCGTCCAGGGCCGCGAGATCGAATGCAGCGTGCTGGAAGACACCGAAGGCAGCCTGTTCGTCTCCCGCCCCGGCGAGATCATTCCGGCCGAAAGCCACGGCTTCTACAGCTACGACGCCAAATATATCGACGCCGATGGCGCTGCGCTGAAAGTGCCGGCGGAACTACCCGAAGAGATCGAAGCGAGCATCCGCGACACAGCGGCGAAGGCGTTCCGCGCGGTCGGCTGCGATGGCATGGCGCGCGTGGATTTCTTCGTGATGCCCGACATGCGATTCGTCGTCAACGAACTCAACACGATCCCCGGCTTCACCGACATCAGCATGTATGCCAAGGCCATGGCGGCGAGCGGGGTCAGCTATCCCGAAGTCATCGACCGGTTGGTTGCGCACGGGTTGGCGCGCGCCGGGCGGCTGGTCGGCTAACCGGCTACGCCCCGTCCCTGCCCCATTTCGGCGTCGGCGGCGCCGGCGGTTCCTTCGGCGTCCGCTTGCGCCGCAGCGCCAGCACGAAGCCAATGAAGCCGACCGCCATCAGCATGTAGCCGATCGGGACCGCGCGCGGATCGATCTCCATTCCGCCTGCGCGCAGCACCAGTTCGACCGAACGCATCTCGATACCCTCGGCGTCACCTGGCCCAACGACGAAGCGGTAGCGGCCGCCCTCGACCGGATCGATCAAGCCGGCGTCATCTCGGTAGCTCATACCGCTCGCCTGCGGGCTGTCGGGTCGCGGCTCCTGATGCGCGAAGGTGAGCGTGCTGGCGAGCACTGTCCTACCGTCGAGGGAAGCCGTGAGGGTCAGCGCGGTCTGTGCCCCGCTCAGCGTCAGGCTGCCGAGTGAATTCATGTCGACCAGAACGCGAACCGGCGCGTCGTCGGAGGACAGGTTCGCCTCCACCACCTTGAAACCGCCTTGGCGGTCAAACGCTTGATATCGGCCTATTTCACGACCGGACAGGTTCTGGACGGCGAAGGGATAGCCGATGCCAAGCCCAAGGCCGGCAATCAGAATCAGTAGAAAGACGATGCGCATGCGACAATCCTCGCCACCCGATCTGGTGGCAGACGGGAACCCATACGCGGCTCGTGAATTGTCCGGCAACAACAATTCGAGGACGAGATCATGAAACGCATCCTGCTCGCTGTCGCCGGTTATGCAATCGCCGCCTGGTGGAACGGTCGCAATGAGGCCAAGGCCAAGGAAAACGCCCGCGCCGAAGCGAAGACGCAGCGTTCGCGCCGCCGCTCGACGCAATTACAGGGTTCCGGCGGCGAACGCTGATCAGGCCTTGCGTTCCCAGCGGCGGCCGTCGGTCTGCTGCCAGTAGGTGACGCTATGTCCGGCGGCCTTCATTTGCTTCCAGCAGTCGCGCGCTGATTCCAGTTGCGACTGGTCGTGGCCATCGAAAATGAACACGCCGCGCTCGTAGGAATCGAGCGGCGGTGGCGATGCGCCGTCGACAACGAAGCGGACTGTCGCGGCATTGCCGTTGATGTCGGTCGTGGTAAACAGGATCGGCTGCTCGGCCGCCTGCGGGTCGCTATCAAGGCCGTGGCCGAGAAAGCTGTCATCGCGGAACGTCCACAGATGCGCGTCGAGCGCGTCGCGCCGCTCCTCGCTGCCGGTCTGAACCACAACACACCAGCCACGCTCAATGCTCTTTTCCAGCAGTGGTGGCAGCGCCTCCTCCAGCGTTGATTCGGTCAGGTGGTAGAAGAGCACCTCGGCCATCAGCTCTCGTAGTTGTCCCTGACGAGCCGATCGAGCAGGCGCACGCCGAAGCCGGATCCCCATGAGATCGAATATTCGCTCGGCGGCGAGCCCATGGCCGTCCCAGCGATATCAAGATGCGCCCAGGGCGTGTCTTTCACGAAACGCTTGAGGAACTGGGCCGCCGTTATCGCACCGCCGAAGCGGCCGCCGATGTTTTTCATGTCGGCGTTCTTCGAGTCGATCAGCTTGTCGTATTCGGGACCGAGCGGCATGCGCCACAGTTTTTCGGCGGTCGCGAGGCCCGAAGCTGTGAGTCTGCCGGCCAGATCGTTGTCGTTGGAGAACAGGCCGGCATGTTGCTGGCCGAGCGCCACCATGATCGCGCCGGTCAAGGTTGCCAGATTGACCATGAATTTCGGCTGGAACCGTTCATTGCAATACCAGAGCGCGTCGCACAGCACGAGGCGGCCTTCGGCGTCCGTATTCAGAACCTCGATCGTCTGGCCCGACATCGAGGTGACGATGTCGCCGGGACGCTGCGCGTGACCGTCGACCGAGTTCTCGACGAGACCGACGATGCCCACGACATTGGCCTTCGCCTTGCGGCGCGCCAACACGTGCATTGTTCCGATGACGGCGGCAGCACCCCCCATGTCGCCCTTCATGTCCTCCATGCCGCTTGCCGGCTTCATCGAGTTTCCGCCGGTGTCGAAGGTGACGCCCTTGCCAATGAAGGCGATCGGCTTGTCCTTGGGCTTGCCGCCATTCCACTGCATCACGACCAGCCGGGCGCCACGCGGCGATCCCAACGCCACGCCGAGAAGCGCGCCCATGCCCAGCTTCTTCATTTCCTTTTCGGCCAGAATCTCGACCTTGACGCCCAGCCCCTCAAGCTCCTTGCACTTCGCCGCCATTTCGACGGGCCCGAGAATATTGGCCGGCTCGTTGACCAGGTCGCGCGCCAGCGACACGCCGCCGGCGACGGCTTCAGCAGCGCCGAACGCCGCCTTTGCCGCCGCGGCGCGGCGCGTCACGATCGAGATCTTGACCTTCTGCGGCTCGTCGTCGCTGTCGTCCTTCTTCGTCTTGTAGCGATCGAAGCGGTAGGTTCGCAGCAGCATGCCAAGCGCGATGTCGGCAATAGCCGTCGGATCGTCGAGGCCAGGCACGTCGGCAAAAACCGTAACCTTCGTCGCCTTCTTGAGATTGGAGGCGATAACGCCGCCGATCTTCAACCAGCCGTCGGTGGTCACCGCCTTCGGGTCGCCGACGCCGATCAGCAGGACACGTTCGGCGTCCATGCCGGACGGCACGATAATGTCGAGCATCGAGGACGCCTTACCACCGAACGCGCCGACCTTGACCGCCTTCTCGAGCAGCGGTCCGGCATCGCCCGCAAGCTGCACGGCGCCCTTTTCGCCGGGCGCGCCAAGCATGACCTGGAGGCTGGCTGCGTTCTTGGACGAGGTGGTGAATGCGATTTCGAGCGCAGGGGTCATGAATTCTCCGAAGGGATCGAGTCGCGCGGCAGGATAGCCGGAAAAGAATCGCGCGTCTTTGCCACTGTTGCACAACGGCTTGCATGCAAATGACGCGTTTTCTGCGACCCTCTCCCCCGTTGCGGAATTTCGGCTTTCCCCATCCAGTCGATGCGGCTACATGGGCCGGGCGGCGCTACAGCCGAGCCCAACAGGACGCGAATGACAGAGACAGACCCGCAGCAGAGGCCGGACGTCGATCCGATGTTCCTGTGGCCCTTCGCCGGCATCAGGACTGTCCTCGCGCTCGGCGCTGCGATCGCTTCTACGCTTGTTTTCTTTCGGCTTTTTCCCAGCGTCGACATCGCCGCCAGCCGGATGTTCTTCGAACAGATCGCCTGCGAAGCCGGAAAGGTCTGCGGTTCGTTTCCGATATCTGCGTCGGCGCCGATCCAGCCGATCCGGCAGCTTCTCCAGGCGATGCCGGTTGTCCTCGCCATCGCGTTGATCGCGGTCATCCTCTGGCGCGTGATCGTCCGCCGTTCGGGCAAAGACAGCTTCAACGCGGCCGGCCTTGCCGCCGTGCTTGCGCTGGTGCTTGGCGCGGGCGTGGTGGTGAACGTGATCCTGAAGGAATATTGGGGCCGGCCCCGGCCGGTATTCACGGACCTGTTCGGCGGGCCGTTCCCGTTCGTCCCGGCCGGCAAGATCACCGACCATTGCGCAGGAAACTGCTCCTTCGTTTCCGGAGAAGCCGCCGGCGCCTTCTGGCTGGTCGGGCTGGCGGCGCTGGCTCCGGCTCCCTATCGCATCCCGGCCATGATCGCCGCCTTCTGCGCCGCAGCCTTCACGTCCTTTCTCCGCATCACCTTTGGTGGCCACTATCTGTCGGACGTCGTGATCGCCGCGCTGATCTCGCTGTTCGTCTTCTCCGTCGTGGCAACGATTGCACGCTGGCGGATGGCAATGCCGCCCCGCACATGATGACCATGCTAAACTATTGAAATATCGGGCTTCATTCGCGGTGGCTGAAAAGTTGACTAAAAATTTACCGTCTTCCTTCGCCCATTTTTAGCCAATCTGGCGTTCCATCCACCCAGGCAGAGGGCTAAGGTCAGCGGCGATCGAACCGCGTCACCGCCCAAACATCGCTCGCCAAGGGAAACCCAGCCGAACGCCATGAACCTCATCGAGCGTTACATATTCCGGCGCGCGGCGCAGTTGACGCTCACGACGCTGCTGGCGACGACGGTTGTGGTTCTGATCACGCAGGTGCTGGTCTATGTGAACGTTCTGACCGATTCCGGTCAGGCGATCAGCACGTTCCTGAATCTCGCGTTGATGCTCGTGCCAGCCATGATCATGGTGGTGACGCCCTTCGCATTGCTGATCGGCGCATCGCAGACCTTGTCGGCGATGAACGCCGATTCCGAACTGGCGGTGATCGAGGCGGCGGGCGGATCGCAGAAGATCACGACGAAGCCGATCGTAATCCTCGGCCTGATCCTGACCTTCATGAGCCTCGGCATAGCACTCTTCGTCGAGTCGTGGTCGAACCGACAGATACGCTCCATCGTCACCGAAGCCGGGGCGGACCTCGTGCGGTTGGCAGTTCAGTCGGGTTCGTTCAAGCGGCTGGAGGAAAATCTGTTCATACAGATCGCGGAGCAGCAGCCCGGCGGCGCATTCGGGGGAATTTTCATCGCGGACATGCGCGATCCGATCACGGAACTGATCTACTACGCCAAGCGCGGCGCGATTGTGGAACAGAGCGGCACCGAGCTCCTCGTCATGACCGAAGGCGAAATCCATCGGAAGTCCACCACGAGCAAGGATGTGTCGATCATCCAGTTTGCGTCCTACGCGATTGACTTCTCACAGTTTGGCCCGGCGGGAAAGACGACAAGCTTCTTCCCGAAGGAGCGCAGCACCGCCTTCCTGCTGAACCCGGATCCAAATGACTTCTTCGTCAAGCAGCGGCCGCACCTGATACGAAGCGAGTTGAACCGGCGCTTCTCCGAATGGCTTTTTCCCGTCGCGTTCGCACTCATTGCCACCTATTTCGCCGGAATGGCCCGCTCCAACCGCCAGGAGCGGTTGTGGAGCCTGGCGGTTGCGGCGATCGTCGCGCTGACGTTTCGTGGCCTTGGCTTTTTCGCAGCAAATGGGTCGGGCTCCAGCCCGGCGCTGTTGATCATGACCTACGCGACGCCTCTGTCGGCGATCGCCCTGTTTTCCGGCCTGCTGCTGACCGGGCGTCAGCTCCGTATCCCGCAGTGGCTGGTCAATGGCGGCAGCGCGCTGACCACTGGAATAGACCAACGGCGCATCGCGCTCCAGCTATGGCTGAGCGGCTACCGCCAGCAGAAGGCGGGAGGCGGGACATGATCGGCCGCACGCTCTTCGTCTATTTCTTCCGGCGCTATCTCGTGATCACCGGACAGTTCTTCATTGGCGTGCTGGTGATCTCGTTCCTGGTCGACTTCACCGAGTTCTCGCGGCGGGTGGGGTCGCTGCCGGAATACACAATGGCGGCTGGCATGCTGGTGTCAGCCCTGCGGCTGCCGCTGATCGTCCAGACCGCGATTCCCTTCATCATCCTGTTTGCTGCCATGTCGACGCTGATGACGCTCAACCGGAAATACGAACTGGTCATCGCGCGCGCCGCGGGCGTTTCCGCATGGCAGTTTCTCGCCCCGTTGTGCCTCGCCAGTTTCCTGGTCGGCGTGGTGACGATCGTCGGCATCAACGGCATCGCGGCGCGCTCGCTCGCCTATGCCGAAGAAATCGAGACGACGTTCAGTGGACCGCAGGCGCAATCGTCCGACGCGCGGCGTGTGCCCTGGCTGCGGCAGCGCACAGATGACGGCGTCACCATCATCGGCGCGAAGAAGACGGCACGGCGCGGCCGGTTGCTCAGCGAGGCAACCTTTATCCGGTTCGACAAGGACGGCGCGATCGTCGAGCGGCTGGACGCCCGGGCGGCCGTTCTCGGCAAGGGCCAATGGGTACTGACGGACGTGAAGCGTCTCGACGAGGACGGCAACCGCACCAGTCGAGTACGCTTGCTGGTCAAGACCGACCTGCAGCCGGAATTCGTCGAGGAACAGTTCGCACGCCCCGAAACAATCCCGCTTTTCGAGCTCAGCGAAAAGATCGCTTCGGCTCGGTCGTTCGGCCTCAGCGCAAACGCGTTTTCGATGCAATATCATTCACTTTTGGCCCTTCCCTGGCTCCTCGTCGCAATGACGCTGATTGCCGCAACCGTCTCGATGCGGTTTGCTCGGCTCGGCCAATCGGCGTCGATGATTCTGGGTGGCGTAATGGCGGGCTTTCTGCTTTATGTCGTGTCGGTTTTGGTGAAAGCCTTCGGCAGTTCGGGATTCGTACCGCCAATGGTCGCGGCTTGGTTTCCAGTCGTCGTGGCGGCATTTTTTGGAGTGACGTTCCTGCTGCACAAGGAGGACGGTTAGTTGGGGGTTAGACTTACCCGCGGGAGCATGGTTGCCCGCACGGCGCACCTTTATTGTGCGACGGCGCTGACGCTTGCCGCCTTGTTCGCCGTCCTGCCGGTCAGCCCGGTCCAGGCGCAGGATGTCGGTGCGCTCGTGCCGCAGCCAAGCGGCAACGAGCAGATGCTTCTCGAAGCCAATACGCTGACCTACGACAATGATCGCGAGACGGTGACGGCAGCCGGCGCAGTCCAGATCGACTACAATGGCAACCGGATCGTGGCGCAGCGCGTCACCTACGACCGCAAGTCGGGCCGTGTGCTGGCGTCCGGTAATGTCGAGCTGCTCGACCGCCAAGGCACGCGTATCTTCTCGGACGAAGTCGATATCACCGACGATTTCAAGGACGGCTTCATCAACGCGCTTCGCGTCGAGACGACCGACAAGACCTATTTCGCCGCTGAGAGCGCCGAGCGCCGCAACGGCATGCTCACGACGTTTAACAACGGTGTCTACACCGCCTGCGAACCCTGCGAGGAAAAGCCCGGCAAGCCGCCGATCTGGCGCGTCAAGGCGCAGCGAATCATCTGGAATGGGGAAGCGAAGACCGTGCGTTTCGAGCGCGCCAGATTCGAGTTCTTCGGTCTGCCGATTATCCAGCTGCCCTACTTCACGATCCCGGACCCGACCGTGAAGCGCAAAAGCGGCTTCCTCATCCCTGGCATCTCCTATTCGAGCAAGCTCGGCGTCGGAGTGTCGGTGCCTTACTACTTCGCGCTGTCTCCCACATATGACGCGCTCGTCACCGGGACGTACCACGCACGCCAGGGCTTCCTCGGCCAGGCCCAGTGGCGCCAGCGCTTCGACAATGGTCAGTACAGCGTACAGATCGCCGGCATCAGCCAGCAGGATCGAGAGGCATTTAAGGTCGGCGTCATCGACACGGTCGACAGCACCGTCACCAACCGCGGCATGATCGCCACCAAGGGCGAGTTCAAGGTCAATCCGCGCTGGACGTTCGGCTGGAACGTGCTCATCCAGTCCGACAAGAACTTCAGCCGCACCTACGACATTCCCGGCTACGCCAAACTCGTGGAGCGGTCGGAAATCTATCTGACCGGCCTCAACGACCGGAACTATTTTGATCTGCGCGGGATGAAGTTCGACGTTCAGGAAAACGTGCTGGACACCCATGCATCGGCACGCGATCCGAAACAGCCATGGGCGGCGTCGCTCGATTATTCGAAGACGCTCGATGAGCCGGTCGCCGGCGGGCAGTTGAAGTTCGACATGAACATGCAGGCGCTGCATCGCGGTTGCCAGGACATCTCTCCCGTCACGGCTATGGATTGCCTCGGAACGCGGCCGGGCGGTGTCGATGTCCTTCGTGTTCGCGGTATCGAAGGCGAGACTGGCCGCGTTACCGCTGAGGCCGAGTGGAAGCGCCAGATCGTCACCGAGAATGGCTTCGTGTTCACCCCGCTGCTGCATGCGCGGGCCGACGGCATTTACTCGAATCCGAGCAATGCGTCGATCGCAGCCGTCAACGCGATGGCCGGAGATTTGAACGGGCTCGATTACTCCCATAACGGCCTCGCCTATTCCGGCGTCACCGCGGACATTCGTTCATCCTACTTCCGCCCAATGGCGACGGCTGGCTTCGAGTTCCGTTGGCCGCTGCTGTTTTCCGGTATCGACTCCAGCCATGTCTTCGAGCCGATGGCGCAGCTTTTCATGCGGCCGAACGAGGGCTACGGCAACCGGCTCGGTATCCCGAACGAGGACGCACAGAGCTTCGTCTTCGATGCATCCACCCTGTTCGAGCGCGACAAGTTTTCGGGTTACGATCGTGTCGAGGGCGGCACCCGGGCAAATGTCGGCGTGCGCTACACCGGATCGTTCTTCAACGGTTGGACCACCAACGGGATCTTCGGCCAGTCCTATCATCTGGCGGGCCAGAACCCATTTGCCTCGCCTGATCTCGTCAATGTCGGCGCCTATTCGGGTCTTGAGACCGACAAGTCCGATTTCGTCGGCCTGTTCGGAATTGCGAGCCCCAACGGTGTGTCCGTGTCGGCAAGCGGCAGGTTTGACGAGCAGTCGTTCGAAGTGCGACGCGCGGAACTGAAGGCGGGCTTGACAAGGGGGCGCATCACCGGATCCGCCCAGTTCGCTTACATCCAGAACCAGCCTCTCTATGGTTTTACCGATGACCGCAAGGAATTGACGCTCGCGGGCAAGTTCGAATTCAACGAGAACTGGTCGGCTTTTGCCTCCGGCACCCATGATTTCATGCAGGACCGCCTGGTACGCAATTCGATCGGGTTCTCTTACGACGATGAATGCTTCACCTACGCGATGACGTTCTCACAGACCCGCCCAACTGATGAAGCGACGAACCTGACCGTCGGCTTCAACGTCTCGTTCCGCACGCTCGGAGACTTCGGCTCGGATACAAACCAGATCGGCCAGGCCGTTCAGTAGCGCCTTGGCCGGCGGCGCGGCGTCACGCTTTCGCCGCACTAACGCGGCATGCCGATCGCACACAAACAGCAAAATGCTGTGCAAACGGGATGGAACACGATGATTTCAACTTCGAGGCGCGCCAGAACCGCTGCTTTCGCCGTTGTTTTCGCGATGCTTGGCGCCGGTATCGCGTTGCCGGTCGGCCAGTCGCATGCCAGCGAAATCAAATATGTCGTCAACAATATCCCCGTCACGACCTATGACATCCAGCGCCGCGTCGCGCTGAACAAGCTGTTCCGCCAGAAGGGCGGCGCCGACAAGGCCGCGCAGGACATGGTCGAGCAGGCGTTGAAGATCGGTGAGATGCAGCGCCGCAACGTCCGGATCGCGGATGCCGCAGTCGACGCTTCCTACGACCGCTTCGCCACGTCCAACAAGCTCAAGCCGTCGCAACTCGACCAGATCCTCAATCAGGCCGGCGTCACCAAGGCGCATATGAAGGAATTCATCCGCACGCAGATGGGATGGAGCCAGACGCTGGGCGCGCGTTTCCGCGCAACCGGCACGATGACCGAGCAGGATATGGTGCAGAAGGTGTTCGAGCTCGGCGGCAAGAAGCCTTCCGCCACCGAATACATGCTGCAGAAGATCACCTTCGTGGTGCCTCAGAAGGAACGTGGCGCCATTCTCGCCAAGCGCAAGCGCGAGGCGGATGCGATGCGTCAGCGCTTCAACAGCTGCGAAACCACGCGGCAGTTCGTCAAAGGCCTGATCGACGTCAGCGTGATGGACATTCCGCGCGTCCTGGCGCCGGAACTGCCGCCGGAGTGGGAAAAGCAGATCAAGGCCGCCAAGCCTGGCACCGCGACTCCCACCCGCGAAACTGCGATGGGCGTTGAGTTCATTGGCATCTGCAGCACACGCGAGGTCAATGACGACCGCGCGGCGCAGTTGATGCTGCAGGCCGACGGCGGCAATCTCGACGCCAAGGCGGAAGAGATGAGCAAGAAATACATCGAAGAATTGCGCAAGACAGCGCGCATCGTCGAACGATAGGCGATGCTTGCCCTGACGGTCGGCGACCCGTCGGGAATCGGCGCGGATATCGCCATTTTCGCCTGGCAGAACCGGCGCGCGCGGTCCGTGCCGCCATTCTTCCTGATCGGTGATCTGGATCATATCGCCGCCCGCGCGCGGCGGCTCTCCATCGACTTGCCGATCTCCGAGACGACGCTCGCCAAAGCCGCACAGGCTTTTGACGCGGCCCTGCCGATCATTTCCCTTGAGAACCGGTTTGTCGACACCCCCGGCGCGCCGAATGTCGCCAACGCGGCAGGCATCATCGAATCGATCGATCGCGCGGTGAGCCTCGTGCGGGAGGGTGCGGCGAGCGCGGTCGTGACCTTGCCGATCGCCAAGAAGACGCTTTACGAAGCCGGTTTCCGCTATCCGGGCCATACGGAATATCTCGCGCATCTGGCCAATGCCGATGGCGGCGACCACACCGCGATCATGATGCTTGCCGGGCCCGAGCTTCGGACGGTTCCGGTCACGATCCATATCCCGCTCGCTGACGTGCCGAGCGCGCTGACCACGGAAGCCATCGTGCTCGCGGCCCGCATCGTTGCGCGGGATCTGCATCGGCGCTTCGGGCTCAACGCGCCTCGGCTGGCGATCCTCGGGCTCAATCCGCATGCGGGCGAAGGCGGCGCGATCGGCGCCGAGGATATCGACATCGTCCTACCGGCAGTCGAGCAATTGCGCCACGACGGCATCTTCGCATTCGGACCCCTTCCGGCCGACACGATGTTCCATCCGCGCGCCCGCGCCACTTATGACGTCGCGATCTGCATGTATCACGACCAGGCGCTGATCCCGGCCAAGATGCTGGCCTTCGACGATGCCGTGAACGTGACACTCGGCCTGCCCTTCATCCGCACGTCGCCCGACCACGGCACTGCATTCGACATCGCCGGTACAGGCAAGGCGCGGCCCGACAGCCTGATCGCTGCTCTGAAGATGGCCCAGGCGATGGCCGACCGCGAAGCGCGCACCGCATGAGCCCGGACGGACTGCCGCCGCTGCGCGAGGTGATCGAGCGACATGGCTTGGCCACCAAGAAGTCGCTCGGCCAGAACTTTTTGCTTGATCTCAACCTGACAGGGAAAGCCGCCCGCACCTCAGGATCGCTGGCTGGTGCGACAGTCATCGAGGTCGGTCCCGGTCCCGGCGGTCTGACGCGGGCGCTGCTGATGCAGGGCGCGGCGAAGATCATCGCGATCGAACGCGACGAGCGCTGCCTGCCGGCGCTGGCCGAGATTGCTGACGCCTATCCCGGCAGGCTCGAGATTGTCTCGGGCGATGCCATGACCATCGACTACCAGGCAATCGCCCAAGGCCTCCCCGACGTCCGCATCGTCGCCAACCTGCCCTACAACATTGGCACCGAGCTCCTCGTCCGCTGGCTGACCGGGACGGACTGGCCGCCCTTCTATGCCTCGATGACGTTGATGTTCCAACGCGAGGTCGCAGAACGGATCGTCGCGACGCCGGACGACGACGCCTATGGACGTCTTGGGGTGCTGGCAGGCTGGCGGACAGATGCTCACATCGCCTTCGACATTTCACCGCAGGCTTTCTGGCCGCCTCCCAAGGTGACCTCCTCGGTGGTCCATCTGGTTCCCAGGGCGGCGCCATTGCAAGCCGACATCCGCAAGCTGGAGCGCGTGACGCTCGCGGCGTTCGGCCAGCGGCGGAAAATGCTGCGGCAGAGCCTCAAGGGGATCGGCGGCGAGAGGCTGCTGTCGGCTGCGGCCATCGACGGCACGCGGCGCGCAGAGACGCTCAGCATCGCGGAGTTCGTCCGCCTGGCGGAAGCGCTTTAGGACGCCTCAGTCCAGCTTCTCATCAAGCAGGCGCGTCACGAAATCGAAGAGTCCCGGGCGGCGGTCGCGACGCAGGCGCTCGGCCGTCACGATCGACTTCACTTCCGTGTAGGCCCGATCGAGATCATCGTTGATGACGACATAGTCATATTCGCGCCAATGCTCGATCTCGACCTGGGCATTGACCAGCCGCCTTTCGATCGCCGCGTCCGCATCCTCGGCGCGGCGTTTGAGGCGGGTCTTCAACTCTCCCATCGAGGGCGGCAGGATGAAAACAGAGACGATATCGGCCCGCATCTTCTCATTCAGCTGCACAGCGCCCTGCCAGTCGATGTCGAACAGCATGTCGCGGCCGTCCGCCATGGCAGCTTCCGCTGGCTCGCGCGGCGTGCCGTAGCAATTGCCGTGAACCTCTGCCCATTCGAGCAGGGCATCCGTGTCCCGCAGCCGGTCAAAATCGCGCTTCGTGAGGAAATGGTAGTGGACGCCGTCGATTTCGCTGCCGCGACGCGCCCGCGTCGTGACGCTGACGGACAGTTCCAGGCCCGAATCGTTTTCGAGCAGATTGCGGGCGATGGTGGATTTCCCCGCTCCGGATGGCGACGACAGGACGAGCATCAGCCCGCGCCGGCGTATCCTGCTTGAGGCGTTGTCGCCCATGGCTTACTCCAGATTCTGAACCTGTTCGCGGAACTGATCCACGACGGCCTTCAGTTCGAGGCCGATCGCCGTGATCGTCGCCGCGTTCGATTTAGAACAAAGAGTATTCGATTCGCGATTGAATTCCTGCGACAGAAAATCGAGCTTGCGTCCCGCGGCTGCGCCCGAATTCAGAAGCGCCCGGCCCGACGCGACATGTGTCTTCAGCCGGTCGATCTCCTCGCGGATATCAGCCTTTGTTGCGAGGAAGGCGGCCTCCATGTGCAGCCTCTGCTCGTCGAGTGGCTGTCCGGTATCCAGCAGCAGCTTTACCTGTCCTGCGATCCGCTCGCGAATGCTGGCCGGTTCGCGCGACGTGTCGGCCTCGGCCCGAAGCGTCAGCGCCTCGATCGTATCGAGATGGCCGAGAAGCAGGGCCCGCAACGCGGCGCCTTCGCCCTCGCGGGACGCTGCAAGGCCGTCGAGGGCGCGTTCGAAAACCGCCATCATCGACGCATCGATCGCTTCCAGCGCCTCTGGCGCATCGACAGTTTCGGGAACGTCCAGTACGCCCCGCAACGCCAGCAGGCCATCGGCGGATGCGGGCGCGCAGCCGAACTGGCTTTCCAGCCGCTTGGCGAGCGCGGCTATGTCCTTCAGGAATTCCTCGTTGATGACCGGCTGCGTGGCGATGCCGACGCGAGCGAATGCCAGCGTCGCCTGAATGTTGCCGCGGGAGAAGCGCTTCTGCGCTGCCTGGCGCACTGGAAGCTCGATGCGGTCAAACCCGGGCGGAAGTCGCAACCGGACATCAAGCCCTTTGCCGTTGACCGATCGCAGTTCCCAGGCGATCGCGGCGCCGTCCACCTCGCCCGTCGACCGGGCGAAACCCGTCATGCTCTGCAAAGCCATCCAGTGCCGTCTTTCCCCGCAAGGCGGACTTACTGGCTGCTGCCGCTTGCCCCGGCGGGTTGTGCAGCTTTTGCGGCCTCCTCGGCCTGCTTCTTCTCAATGGCGCGCCAGCGGGCGACGTTCTCGTTATGCTCGTCCAGCGTCACGGCGAAAGCATGCCCCCCGGTGCCGTCGGCGACGAAGTAGAGGTCTTCCGTCTTGGACGGATTGGCCACCGCCTCCAGCGCCGCACGGCCCGGATTGGCGATCGGCGTCGGCGGCAGGCCGTTGATTGTATAGGTGTTGTAAGGCGTCGGCTTGTCGATGTCCGAGCGCGTGATCGGCTTATCGGCCGGCTTACCCTTGCCGCCGTAGATGCCGTAGACGATCGTCGGATCCGACTGCAGGCGCATGCCCTTCTTCAGCCGATTGATGAAGACGGCGGCGACACGCGAGCGCTCGTCGGCCTGGCCGGTTTCCTTTTCGACGATGGAGGCGAGCGTCACGAACTCGTTGATGTCCTTCAGCGGGAGATCGGCCGAACGTCGCGCCCAGATGCTCTCTACCAGAGCCTTTTGCTCGGCAAGCATCTTGCTGACGACTTCCTTGCGGCTGGTTCCGCGGGTCACGCGTTGCGTGTCCGCCACCAGCGCGCCTTCGGGAGGCATCTCAGCTGGCATGTCGCCGGTCAGGGCGTCATTGGTCGCAATGCGCTGGAATGCCTGCTCGACCGTGAGGCCCTCCGGCAATGTGAGCGAATAGAGCACGGACTTGCCACTCTTCAGCAGTTCCATGATTTCGTGCATCGACGCGCCGGCCTTGACCTCGTATTCGCCGGCCTTGAGCGCCGAATCATTGCCGTAGGCGCGGACGCCGATGCGGAAGATGTTGGCGTCTGAGATCAGACGGTTTCGCTCCAGAAGCAGCGCGATGTCGTTGACGCCGGTGTTGGGCTTGATCAGAACCGTGTCGTTCTCGGTCGAAGGACCCTGCCCCTCGAACACCGACTTGCCGTACCAAAGCGACAGGCCGGCGCCAATCGTGACCAGCACGATCGCCGACATGACGAAGTTCATGAAGATGACGATCTGGCTGCGGGCGCGGCGCGAACGTTTCGGCGGCATGGGGCCGGGCGCGGGCCGCAGCGCATCGCTCGCGGACTTGGGCACGATTGGTTTCGGGGCGTCGGATCGGTTGCCGAATCCGCTCGGTTCGGCCGGTGTCGTGCTCATCGTGCGCCGCTTTCGGAACTGTCCAGACAGGCTGCCGACACTAGTGCCGAATATGGCAAAATTGACGCCGACCGGGCCGGCCGCAACTTACGCTCGGCCAGGCTGATCTCAGCCGACATAACGCTGGAAGATCAAGGATGCATTGGTGCCGCCAAAGCCGAAGGAATTCGACAGCACAGTGTTGATTTCGCGCTTGCGGGGGGTGTGCGGCACGAGGTCGATCGGCGTTTCCGCCGAGGGATGGTCGAGATTGATCGTCGCGGGCGCGATGTTGTCGCGGATGGCGAGAATCGAGAAGATCGCTTCCGCGGCGCCGGCCGCGCCGAGCAGGTGGCCGGTCGAGGATTTCGTCGACGACATCGACACTTTCGAAGCCGCATTGCCGAGCATGCGCTCGACCGCGCCAAGCTCGATCGTATCGGCCATGGTCGATGTCCCGTGGGCGTTGATGTAGTCCAGGTCGCCCGGGTCAAGCTTCGCACGCTTCAGCGCGGCTTTCATCGCCCGGAACGCGCCGTCGCCATCCTCAGCCGGGGCCGTGATGTGATAGGCGTCGCCGGACATGCCATAGCCGGTCCATTCGGCGTAGATTTTCGCGCCGCGCGCCTTGGCGTGCTCGAGTTCTTCCAGGACCACGACGCCGGCGCCCTCGCCCATCACGAAGCCGTCCCGGTCCTTGTCGTAGGGGCGGGACGCCTTGCCTGGCGTGTCGTTCCATGCCGTCGACAGCGCGCGGCACGCGGCGAATCCGGCCATCGACAGCCGCGTGATCGGCGATTCGGTTCCGCCGGCGACCATCACGTCCGCATCGCCCAGCATGACGATCCGCGCCGCGTCGCCGATGGCGTGCGCGCCGGTCGAGCAAGCGGTGACGACCGAGTGGTTCGGGCCTTTGAGCTTATGGCGGATCGAAACCTGGCCGGAGACCAGATTGATGATGTTGCCAGGAATGAAGAAGGGGCTGATGCGGCGCGGACCGCGCTCGTGCAGGATCAGGGTGTTTTCCGAGATGCCCTCGATGCCGCCAATGCCGCACCCGATCATCACGCCGGTCGAGTTCTGGTCGTCGGCGGTCTGGGGCGACCAGCCGGCATCTTTCAGCGCTTCGTCAGCCGCAGCGATGCCATAGATGATGAAATCGCCGATCTTGCGCTGTTCCTTGGGCTCAAGGAACATATCGGGGCTGAATGTGGCATTGCTGCCATCGCCGCGCGGCACGGAACAGGCGATCTTGGCAGGCAGGTCGGAGACATCGAATTTCTCGATCGTCTTCGCGGTTGTCTTGCCGGCGAGAAGCTCTTTCCAGCCATGCTCGACGCCGACCCCGAAGGGCGACACAAGACCCATGCCGGTAACGACGACGCGCCTCATCCAGGTCTCGCTTTATTCAAGGAATCTGAAGCGGCAGACGGGGCGCGCCTGTTTCGGCGCGCCCGAGCCGAACTCAGGCTGAAGCCTTATCGATATACTTCACGGCGTCGCCGACGGTCAGGATCGTCTCGGCGGCGTCATCGGGGATTTCCACGCCGAATTCTTCTTCGAAAGCCATCACGAGCTCGACCGTGTCCAGGCTGTCTGCGCCCAGATCGTCGATGAAGCTCGCAGCTTCGGTGACCTTCTCGGCATCGACGCCGAGATGCTCGACGACGATCTTCTTCACGCGTTCTGCGGTATCGCTCATGTGGGCATCCTCGTATTCACGTTTGTTTGATCTTCGTTAGCCGCACGATTGCAGCTAATCAAGCCGAAAAGACATTCCCGCCGGAGGCGGTTCTCGCAGCGTTGGAAATCGCAACGCCGAAGGGGTTGAGCGCGGCATTACACGAAAAGGAGCCGCGCTCCAAGGTGAAAAACCGCAAAGCCGAGCCGGCTCAGATCATCGCCATGCCGCCATTGACGTGGAGGGTCTGGCCGGTGACGTAAGCGGCTTCTGACGATGCCAGATAGAGCACCGCCGAGGCGATGTCGCTGCCGACGCCCATGCGCTTCATCGGAACGGCGCCCAGAATTGTCTCCTTCTGCTTGTCGTTCAGCTTGTCGGTCATCGCCGATTCGATGAAGCCCGGGGCGACGCAGTTGACTGTGATGTTGCGGCTGGCGATTTCCTGCGCGAGAGACTTGGTGAAGCCGACCATGCCGGCCTTCGAGGCGCAGTAGTTGGTCTGGCCCGGATTGCCGGTGACGCCCACGACAGACGTGATGTTGATGATGCGGCCGTAGCGCCGGCGCATCATCGGATGGGTGAGTTCGCGGGTCAGCCGGAAAACCGAGGTCAGATTGACCTCCAGCACGGCGTCCCAGTCGGCATCCGACATGCGCACGAACAGTCCGTCACGTGTGATGCCCGCGTTGTTGACGAGAATATCGACGCCACCGAGATCGGCTTCGGCCTTCTGACCGAGCTCCTTGACCGCGTCGCGATTGCCGAGGTCGGCGGGGAACAACATGACGCGCTCGCCCAGTTCTGCGCCCAGCGCCTCGAGCTTTTCGACGCGCGTGCCGTGAATTCCGACGGTCGCTCCCTGCGCATGAAGCATGCGCGCAATGGCCTCGCCGAGCCCGCCCGTGGCTCCTGTGACAAGCGCCTTGCGGCCAGTCAGGTCGAACATGGTTTTCTCCCCTGGAAAGAGCACTCCCTTGGCAAGGGAGATGTCTTTATTATGTCAGCGCCGCAACCGCCGCGTCGATGTCCGCCGGTCCGCTGACATTGGCCGTCGCGATGTCGCGATTGATGCGGCGCGCGAGGCCCGAAAGCACCTTGCCTGAACCGATCTCATAGAGCGTAGCGACGTTGTTGACGGCGAACCAGTCGACCGTCTCGCGCCAGCGCACGCGACCCGTCACCTGTTCCACCAGCCGGCGGGCGATTTCGTCGGCGTCGGTCAGCGGCTGGACGACAACATTGGCGATGACCGGCACGACCGGCGAATGCTTCGTCACACTGGCCAGCGCCTCGCGCATCGCGTCGGCGGCCGGCGCCATCAGCGCCGAGTGGAACGGCGCTGAGACCTGCAGCATCAGCGCGCGCTTGGCGCCCTTTTCGGTGCAGAGCCGCGCCGCATGCTCGACCGCCGGCCGGGCGCCCGAGATAACCAATTGTCCGCCGCCATTGTCATTGGCGATCTGGCAGACCGAACCCTTGCCGGCTTCCGCGCATGCAGCCTCGACGTCGGCTGTTTCCAGGCCAATGATCGCGGCCATGGCGCCCTCGCCGACCGGCACCGCAGCCTGCATCGCGTCGCCGCGGATGCGCAGCAGCCGCGCCGTATCGGCGAGTGTAAACATGCCCGCCGCGCACAGCGCCGAATATTCGCCGAGCGAATGGCCGGCGACGTAGGCGATCTGCTTCCTGATATCCACTCCGCGCGCTTCGAGCACCCGAACAGCGGCGATCGATACTGCCATCAGCGCCGGCTGGGCGTTGGCGGTCAGCGTCAGCGTTTCTTCCGGTCCATCCCACATCACCTGCGAGAGCTTCTGGCCGAGCGCGTCGTCGACTTCGTCAAACACGGCGCGCGCCTCGGGAAAGGCATCGGCAAGGTCCTTGCCCATGCCGACCGCCTGGCTGCCCTGGCCCGGAAATGTGAATGCAACCGACATCGGTGTCTCCGTTCATCTCGGTGCGACCGTGTGGAACAGGCCGGGTGAACAAGTCAAGTCCGCAGCCTTTTTGGAAGCCGCTACCGCAAATGACGCGGTGCAACAATTGTTTATGGGGAACCACTTTCCTTTGTGACGGTTACATGACACTTGCATGACGGAAGGGGCCGGTCCGAGGTTCGAATTGGCAGACAAAATAGCAACAACGTCATCCACAGCCGCGATATCGCGGGTCACGGGACGGAAAAATCGCCGCGCGGCCTACTGTCTTGGAGCCGCGCGTTCGTTTGCGGCAACCGCGATCATCGCACTCGTTCTCACCTTCGCGGTCGAGCTGGTCTCGCGCGGTTCGTTTGCAGACACGGTGCTTTTCTTCGTCGAGCCTTATCGCCCGATGCTGGCGACTGTTGCACTCTTTACATTGCTGCTGATCGCCCTCGATGGCCTGTTCGGGCGCGCACATATCGGCGTGCTGATCCTGGCGCCGTTCGCTCTGGGACTTGCCGCGACCGGCTGGCAGAAATCCTACTATCTCGGTGACCCGCTTTATCCGACCGACTTCCTCTATGGCCGGCAGATTCTCGAATTGCTTCCGCTCCTGGCGCGTGAGCGGGTCGGCACGGCGATCCTCATCGTCCTGATCTTCGCTGTGCTCGCGGTCTTGGTGCCGATGGCATGGATGGGCTGGCGCCGGCGCGGCCGGCACATCCGCCTGCCCGACCGCGTGCTGCGCGTCGCCATCGCCCTGCCCCTGATCGGCCTCTACGCATCGATTCTCGACTATTCGACCTTTTCCTGGACCCGCGACCGGCTGAAGATCAGCCCGATCATGTGGGACCAGAAGGCCAATTATTCGCATAACGGCTTCACGCTCGCCTTCGCGCTCAATGTGCCAATGGCCAAGGTCGCAGCGCCAGAGGGCTATTCCCCCGAAGCCATCGAGACGATCGCCAACAAGGCGCTGGGCCAGGTCAGCCTGCCCGCGAATCGGCCCGACATCATCATGGTGATGAGCGAGTCGTTCTGGGACCCGAAACGATTGCCCGGCGTCACGCTGACGCCGGATCCCCTTGAATCGCTGCGGCCGATGATGTCCGGACATGTGTTCTCGCCGGAATTCGGCGGCATGACCGCCAATGTCGAATTCGAGGCGCTGACCGGCTTTTCCAACGCCTTCCTGCCCTATGGCAGCATTCCGTACCAGCAATACATCCGCAACAGCGCGCCGACGCTGGCCTCCTTCCTGCGCAGCGAAGGCTATGAAACGCAGGCGATGCACCCGTTTGAAGGTTGGTTCTGGAACCGGGCGGAAGTCTACAAGGCGTTCGGCTTCGAGGACTTCCGGTCGGTCGAAAACCTGCCGAAGATGGAGACGCGCGGCACGCTGGTCTCGGACTCGGCGCTGACCGACCAGATCATTGCGCGCGCCGAGCGCGCCGAGGATCCGCTCTTTCTCTTCGCCGTGACGCTACAGAGCCATGGCCCCTACGAGCCGGGCCGCTATCCAGAGGAGTCTATCAAGGTCGGCGGCGAGATGGATAACTGGACTCGCGGCTCGATCGCCACCTTTTCCGAAGGCATGGCCGATGCAGACAAGTCGTTCCAGCGCCTGATCGAGTGGGCGAAGAAGCGGGAGCGGCCGACCGTCATCGCCTTCTTCGGCGATCATCTGCCGCCGCTTGGGCCAGCCTTTGTGGGCACCGGCTTCCTGCCGGACAATGTCGCGCCACGTTCCGGCACCGCGACCGAGATGAAGCGCGTGCGCGAGACGCCGCTGGTCGTCTGGTCGAACCGCAAGGGCGTGGCAAAAGACATTGGAACGGTCAGCCCGTCCTTCATGCCGCTGCTGGTGCTGCGCCAGGCCGGCATTACGCACCCCTACTACACGGGGATGCTCGGCAAGCTGCATGAGCGCTATCCCGTGATCGACCGCCATCTGCTTATCGATGCCAATGGCCGCGGCGTCCGCGACTGGTCGCGGGGGACGAAGATCGATACGATGATGTCCGACATGCGTCTGCTGCAGTACGACACGCTGTTCGGCAATAAGCATGGCGAACGCGATCTCTTCCCGAAACGCTCGGGCATGGGGCCGCTCATTGCAGGGCCGGCCCGGCATCTTGCCTTGCCATCTGGCCGAAACCCTGTATAAGCGCCCGCAATCTGCCGGTCCTTGCTGGGGGCTGAACGGAGGGCCGGAGGCGTAGCTGCCTCCGTCGTGAAGGAAAAAGTCCCTTCTGCCTCCCGTGTCTCCGCTCTCGACCGTCTCGTCACGCTCCTTTCTTCTCCGCTATCGCGGATCAGAGAAGTTGCAGAGGCTTTTGCCGCCGGGACCGACAGAGAAACGAAGAAAGGCAAAGAAGAACATGACATTGTACGAGCATGTGTTCCTTGCCCGGCAGGATCTCTCGCAGCAGCAGATCGATGCCCTTGTCGAGCAGTACAAGGGTGTGATCTCCGCAAATGGCGGGTCCATCGGCCGGGTTGAGAACTGGGGCCTCAAGTCCCTCACCTACCGCGTCAACAAGAACCGCAAGGCCTACTACACCCTGATGGACATCACCGCGCCGGCAGCCGCCGTCAAGGAGATGGAGCGCCAGATGGGCCTGTCGGAAGACGTTTTGCGCTTCATGACCATCAAGGTCGACAAGCATGAAGAAGGCCAGTCGGCCATGCTGCAGAAGCGCGATCGCGACGATCGTGGCGACCGCGGCGACCGTCCCGGCGGCCGTTTCGGCGACCGTGACCGCGGTGACCGTCCGGCGCGCAGCTTCGGCGGCGACCGCGATGGCGGCGGCGACCGTGGACCTCGCCGTCCGCGCGAAGGTTTTGATGGAGGAGCAGAATAATGGCTGAGACCGTTTCCGCGCCGCAGCGCCGTCCGTTCCATCGCCGCCGCAAGACCTGCCCCTTCTCCGGCGCCAACGCGCCGCGGATCGACTACAAGGACGTGCGTCTCCTGCAGCGCTACATTTCCGAGCGTGGCAAGATCGTGCCGTCGCGCATCACGGCAGTCAGCCAGAAGAAGCAGCGCGAACTCGCCCAGGCGATCAAGCGCGCCCGTTTCCTGGCTCTGCTGCCTTACGTGGTGAAATGAGCATCTGATCCGGCAGCGGGCGGTTCGCCGCCCGCGCCAACCACCCTTTGCGACGGGCGCGAAGCGGTGTCTGAGAAAATCCCGGGTTGGGTCAAAGCGACCCTAACTGCCGCGACGGCAGGACAGCGACATCGCTCCGACCGAGGAGCACGCTCTCGTTCCGCTCGCGACGCCAATTTTGCCGGCATTCCGGCGAACCGCAAAGGAACGATACCATGGAAGTCATTCTTCTCGAACGCATTGCCCGCCTCGGCCAGATGGGCGAGACCGTCAAGGTCAAGGACGGCTTCGGCCGCAACTTCCTTCTTCCTCAGGGCAAGGCGCTGCGCGCCAACGCTGCCAACAAGAAGAAGTTCGAAGGCCAGCGCGCCCAGCTCGAAGCCCGCAACCTCGAGCGCAAGTCGGAAGCCCAGACGGTCGCCGACGTTCTCGACGGCATGAGCTTCATCGCAGTCCGCTCCGCAGGTGAAACCGGTCAGCTCTACGGTTCGGTGTCGACCCGCGACATTGCCGACCTGCTGACCGCCGAAGGCTTCACAGTCAACCGCAACCAGGTCGAGCTGAACCAGCCGATCAAGGAAATCGGTCTCCGCAACGTCGCCATCGCACTGCATCCTGAAGTCGAAGTCACGATCACGCTGAACGTCGCTCGCTCGGTCGATGAAGCTGAACGCCAGTCGAAGGGCGAGACGCTGACGACCGCCGAGGCGATCTACGGCGATGACATCAACGAGAACGCCCGTCCCGACGCCTTCTTCGATCCGAACGAGGATGGCGAAGGCGAAGGCGACGACGCCTGATCTTTCAAGATTAAAGCCATTGAAGAGGCCCGGGCGGCGACGCCTGGCCTTTTTCTTGGCCAATCTGGCGCAATTGCGCTCGGCCGGCCTTTTGCTATCATAAGTCTCCCTTATTATCGGGAGACATTCGATGAACAGGCTCTTGCGGAATGTCATCTCTGGTCTGGTCCGGACCGGGAACCTGACGGTCGCAGGCCCATCGGGGCCAGCGCATGTCTTCGGCGATGGAACGGGCGATCCCGTCCATGTAATGGTCCGAACACGGCACGCCGAAGTTGCCATCGCCCTTGATCCCTCGCTCGCTTTCCCTGAGGCCTACATGGAGGGCGAACTCGATGTGGTTGAAGGCGACATCTTCGGGCTTCTGAGAATCGCCTACCAGAATATGGTTCCGGCAGGTGTCGAGGCAGTGTGGGCGCGCGCTGTCGAAAGCATTCGCTTCGGGCTGCGCCGCCTGCACCAATTGAACACGGCTCGGCGGTCGCGCGCGAACGTCCACAGCCACTATGACCTGTCCGGCGAACTCTACCGCCTCTTCCTCGACGCCGACATGCAGTATTCCTGCGCCTATTTTGAACGGCCTGACATGACGCTTGAGGAGGCGCAGGAGGCCAAGAGGCGCCATATCGCCGCGAAACTTCGCATGTCGCCGCATCTCAGCGTACTCGACATCGGCTCCGGCTGGGGCGGGCTGGGGCTCTATCTGGCGCGCAACTTCGACGCCAGCGTGCTGGGCGTCACCCTGTCGACCGAGCAGCATGGCGTCGCGACACAGCGCGCCCAGGCGGATCATCTCGACAATCAGGTGCATTTCGAACTTCGCGACTATCGCGACCTGCAGGAGCGGTTCGATCGCATCGTCTCGGTCGGCATGTTCGAACATGTCGGGGTGAACCACTTCTCGACCTTCTTCGACAAGGCAGCCTCGCTGCTGAAGCCGGACGGCGTGATGCTGCTGCATTACATCGGCCGCAGCGGGCGGCCGGTCGCCACCAACGCCTTCATCCGCAAGCACATCTTCCCCGGCGGCTACATCCCTGCCCTGTCCGAAGTCATGCCTGCGATCGAGCGCTCCGGGCTGGTCATGACCGACGTCGAGGTGTTGCGCCTGCACTATGCCGAGACGCTGAAGCACTGGCGCGAGCGTTTCCACGCCAACCGCGACAAGGCGAGAGCGCTGTACGACGAGCGCTTCTGCCGCATGTGGGAGTTCTACCTCGCCGCGTCCGAAGCCTCGTTCCGCTGGCAGGATCTGGTGATCTTCCAGATCCAGCTGACGCGGAAGAACGACGTCCTGCCGATCACACGCGACTACATCGCGGAAGCCGAACAGAGAATGCGCGCCGACGCCGAACCGGCGTCGCGTCCGAAGAAGCGCAAGCGGTTGCGCGAGAACGGTTAGCCGAACAGGCCGGCAAGGCCCTGGCCGGCGATGAAGGCCAGATAGGCCAGCACGCCGAAATAGATCAGCGAAGCGAGGATCATCGCATAGCCGGCGAGGACAACGAGACCGTCGCGCTGCGACATGCCGACGGCAAGCAGCAGGATGGCGAAGGCCGGCAACGTATTGGAAAAGGGAATCAGGCCGAGCGGCGCCATCAGCAGTACGCCGCTGAAGATCAGCGCCAGGCCGTTGACGCGGCTGGCGACCGCACCATCGGTGATCGCGCCCATGCGCGGCCGGATATAGGCCTCGACCTTTGCGACCACATTCGCCCCCCGGCGCAGGATGCCCGAGAGCTTCACCGCGTCGAGTTCGCGGTCCATCAGCCTATCGGGAAGCCAAGGCAAGCGGTTCATCGTGATGCCGAGTGAGATCAATATGATCGCCGCGCCGAATACGGTGCTGACGCCCGGAATCGACACCGGGATCAGAAACGGGATCGTCAGGAGCGCGCACAGGAACAGCATTCCGTGCTCGCCCACCAGCACCAGCAGACGCCGCAGCGTGATCGTCGGCCCATCGATCTGCGCAATCGCGCGGCTCAGCGCCTCGTAAAGGGATTCGCGGGTATCCTGGAATTCGGTCGTCACAGACGGTCCTCTCATCATCGGCAGAGCTTGGCCAAAGCCCTTTGCGATCCGGTTAAGGCTGACCTTTCTATGGGACCCTTGCGCGGCGCAACAGGCGTGAAAACGCCACGGTGTTCTGTTTCTTGTTTTGTTCTGCCGCTCGAACCCGCTATCCTCCACTTTCGATTCGCGTCAATGGCGAATATGTCCACCGATGGTCGACCCTGTGAATCGTGGGCAGTTTTCAAGGAAAACGCCCCGGCCAGTGCTTGGTTCTGGTAGCTGATCTGTCGGGGAGTGACGGGACATCATGGCTGAAGCACTGCGCAAGACGAACATCGCCGAGACGCCGCTCTATCGCGAGGCGCCGAACAACATCGAGGCCGAACAGGCGCTGCTGGGCGCGATCCTGGTCAACAACGACGCCTATTACCGCGTCTCGGATTTCCTCAAGCAGTCGCATTTCTACGAGCCACTGCACCGCAAGATATTCGAGGTGGCGGGCGAGCTCATCCGGATGGGCAAGATGGCCAATCCGGTGACGATCAAGACCTTCCTGCCGGTGGACGGCAAGGTGGGCGACATGACGGTGGCGCATTATCTCGCGCGCATCGCGGCCGAGGCCGTCACGGTCATCAACGCGTCGGATTACGGCCGCGCGATCTATGACCTTGCGACGCGCCGCGCGCTGATCACGGTCGGCGAGGACATGGTCAACATCGCCTATGACGCGCCAGTGGATATGGCGCCGTCGGCGCAGATCGAAGACGCAGAGCGCCGGCTGTTCGAACTGGCTGAGACCGGCCGCTACGATGGCGGCTTCGAAAGCTTTGGCGATGCGGTCCGCACCGCAATCGACATGGCGGCAGCCGCGTATCAGCGCGACGGACATCTGTCAGGCGTGGCGACCGGCCTGCGCGATCTCGACGCCCGGATGGGCGGTCTGCAGCCGTCCGATCTGATCATCATCGCCGGCCGACCCGGCATGGGCAAGACGTCGCTCGCCACCAACATCGCCTTCAACATCGCCGAATCCTATGTCCCGGCGCAGCAGGCCGACGGCTCGTTCAAGGCGGCCAATGGCGGCGTCATCGGCTTTTTCTCGCTGGAAATGTCCGCCGAGCAGCTCGCCACCCGCATCATTTCCGAGCAGGCCGAGGTGCCGTCCTCAAAAATTCGCCGCGGGGATCTGACCGAAGCGGATTTCGAGAAACTGGTCGCCTGTACCCAGACATTACAGAAAATCCCGCTCTACATCGACCAGACCGGCGGCATCGCGATCGCGCAGCTTGCCGCCCGCGCCCGGCGTTTGAAGCGGCAGCGCGGCCTCGACGTCATCGTCATCGACTATATCCAGCTGATGCAGGGATCGAGCGCCAAATCCTCGCAGAACCGCGTGCAGGAGATCACCGAGATCACCACCGGCCTCAAGGCGCTCGCCAAGGAACTGAGCGTGCCAATCATCGCGCTGTCGCAGTTGTCCCGTCAGGTCGAGAGCCGCGATGACAAACGTCCGCAGCTCTCCGACCTGCGCGAATCTGGCTCGATCGAGCAGGACGCCGACGTGGTCATGTTCGTCTATCGCGAGGAATATTATCTGAAGAACAAGGAGCCAAAGCCCGGCACGATCGAATACACCCAGTGGGAGAATGACATGAACGAAGCCCGTGGCAAGGCGGAGGTCATCATCGCCAAGCAGCGCCACGGACCGACCGGCTCCGTCGGTCTCTCCTTCCAGGGCGAGTACACGCGCTTCTCCGATCTGGCGGAAGAAAGCCACCTTCCCGACAGGTTCGAGTAGGCGTGGTGTCGAACGATCCCGCACCGCTCCCCGGCCCCGAGATGCGGTTTGCGGGGGCGACCCTGACGATCGATCTCGATGCGCTGAAGGAGAACTATTCGGCGCTGGCGCGGGTCTGCCTGCCTGCCGCGACTGCCGGCGTCGTCAAGGCGGACGCCTATGGCCTCGGGATCGACCGGGTTGTCCCGGCGCTCGTGGCCGCAGGCTGCACGCAGTTCTTTGTTGCCTTGCCCGAGGAAGGCGCCGCCGTCAGGCGCGTCGCGCCGGAGGCGATCATCTATGTGCTCAACGGGTTGTTCAGCGCGGAATCGGCAGACCTCTACCTTACGGACCGGCTCATCCCGGTGCTGAACTCGCCGACGGACATCCACGTTTGGGAAACGTTCTGCGGCGTCACCGGGGAGGTCCTGCCCTGCGCCATCAATGTCGATACCGGCATGAACCGGCTCGGGATGAGCGTCGAGGAGGCGCTGTCCTTCGCGGACGAGAACGGTCTGACCCAGGCCGTCAGGCCGGTGCTGGTGATGAGCCACCTCGCCTGCGCCGACGAACTCACGCATCCGATGAACCGGCGACAACTTGAAGCGTTCCAGCAGGTTACGGCAGCTTTCCCAGACGTTGATTCAAGCCTTGTCAATTCGTCCGGCGTTTTGCTGGGCACGGATTTCCGCTTCGGTCTGACCCGGCCGGGCATTGCGGTCTATGGCGGCGCCTTTGCATCAGGCGTCCGCAACCCGATGCGCACCGTAGTCACGGCCGAGGCGCGCGTGGCTCAGATTCGTCACGCCAAGGCCGGCGAGACAGTCAGCTACGGCGCGACCGAAATTCTGAAGCGCGACACGATGATCGCAGTGGCGGCGGTCGGCTATGCCGACGGCTTTCACCGCGCCGCGTCCGGCTCCGGAGTCCGGCTGCGAGAGATGCAGGGTCCGGCCGGCCACGGCTTCATCCAGGGCCAGCGCGTCCCGATCCTCGGCCGCGTCACCATGGACCTGACGATGTTCGACGTCACCGACCTCGGCGAAGGCATGGTCAACCGCGGCGATCTGATCGAGCTGTTCGGGCCGAACATTTCAGTCGACGAGGCGGCGGAGGCTGCCGGCACGATCTCCTATGAGTTGCTGACCGGGTTGGGGCGGCGGTATCATCGGCGGTATGTGGAGAACGGCGCCTGATGGCCAAATCCCGCGTTCAGTTCATCTGTCAGAATTGCGGTTCGGTGCATCAGCGCTGGGCCGGCAAGTGCGACGCTTGTGGCGAATGGAACACGCTGGTCGAGGAAGGCACCGCCGGCGGCATCGGCTCCGGGCCGCAATCGCTGCGAAATGCCCGCAAGGGCCGCCCGGTCGCGCTGACGACACTGTCGGGCGACATCGAGGACGCGCCGCGCATCGCGTCCGGCATTGGCGAGCTTGACCGCGCCACCGGCGGCGGCTTCGTGCGCGGCTCGGCGCTTCTGGTCGGCGGCGATCCGGGCATCGGCAAGTCGACGCTGCTGACCCAGGCGGCGGCCGCGCTGTCGCGAAAAGGCCACCGCGTGGTCTATGTCTCGGGCGAAGAGGCGGTGGCGCAGATCCGGCTGCGCGCCCAACGGCTGGGTGTGGCGGATTCTGCCGTGGAACTGGCGGCCGAGACCAATGTCGAGGACATCCTCGCGACACTCGCCGACGGCAAGCGGCCGGACCTCGTCATCCTCGATTCGATCCAGACGCTGTGGACCGATCTTGCCGATTCGGCCCCCGGCACGGTGACACAGGTGCGCGCTTCGGCGCAGGCGATGATCCGCTACGCGAAGTCGACAGGCGCGGCCATCGTATTGGTCGGCCATGTGACCAAGGACGGCCAGATCGCCGGCCCGCGCGTTGTCGAGCACATGGTCGACGCCGTGCTCTATTTCGAGGGTGAAGGCGGGCATCATTACCGCATTCTTCGCACGATCAAGAACCGCTTCGGGCCGACCGACGAGATCGGCGTGTTCGAGATGTCGGACAAGGGATTGCGCGATGTCGCCAACCCGTCGGAGCTCTTTCTCGGCGAACGCAGCGGCAAGGCGCCGGGTGCGGCGGTGTTTGCGGGCATGGAAGGCACGCGGCCGGTGCTGGTGGAAATCCAGGCATTGGTGGCGCCCTCGCCGCTTGGCACGCCGCGCCGCGCCATCGTCGGTTGGGACGGACCGCGCTTGTCGATGGTGCTGGCGGTGCTCGAATCGCGTTGCGGCGTCCGCTTCGCCGCGAACGACGTTTATCTCAACGTCGCCGGCGGCTACCGCATCTCCGAGCCCGCAGCCGACCTCGCTGTCGCGGCTGCGCTGGTTTCGTCGCTCACCGGCCTTGCCCTTCCGTCCGATTGCGTCTATTTCGGCGAAATCAGCCTATCGGGCGCCATCAGGCCGGTGGCGCACGCGGCGCAGCGTCTCAAGGAAGCAGAAAAACTGGGGTTCCGGCAGGCAGTGATGCCATCTTCTTCTGGAGAACTTTCCGGCGCCCTTGCAGCCCGATCATTCCAGCCCGAACATCTCGCCGACCTCGTCGCGCGGATCGCCGGTTCGAAGCTCCGCAAGAACGATGACTGACGTGGCGGCCAAATGAACGGGAGACACAATGCCGATCACTCTGCTTGACGGAATTCTCGTCGGCTTCACGCTCGTCTCCGCAATGCTCGCCATGGTGCGCGGCCTGTCGCGCGAGGTTTTGTCGATCGCTTCGTGGGCGGCAGCGGCGATCGCGGCGTTCTTCTTCTATCCCGTTTTTCTGCCTTACGTGGCTCCCTATATCGACCAGGCGCAGCTTGCGATGGCGGCGGCGGCGGCGGTTGTCTTCTTCATCGCCCTGATCGTGGTCACGGTGATCACGATGAAGATCGCAGATTTCATAATCGACTCCCGGGTGGGCGCGCTCGATCGGACCCTTGGGTTCCTCTACGGCGCGGCGCGCGGCATCCTCGTGGTTGCAGTCGGGCTCTTGTTCTTCAACTGGCTGGTCGGAACCAACCAGCCGGCATGGGTGGCGAACGCCAAGTCGCGGCCTCTGCTCGAGACGATCGGCCAGCGGCTGCAGGCGCTGCTGCCGGACGATCCGGAGAACTCGATCCTGAACCGGCTGCCGCTCGGCTCGGGCGACGAAGCCCCGCCAGCGGGCGGCGCGGAAGCGCCGACTGAACCTGCGCCGGAAGGCGAGACCGAAGGCGAAACGAACAACTGACGGACCATCCCGCGGTCGATGCCGCACCGGATGAATGGCGAAAAGGCGTGACCCAGATGGCAGACGCGCATGACACTCCGTTTTCGTCCGACGACGACCGCTTTCACGACGAATGCGGCGTCTTCGGCATTTTCGGACGCCAGGATGCGGCGGCGATCGTCACGCTGGGTCTGCACGCGCTGCAGCATCGTGGCCAGGAGGCGGCGGGCATCGTCTCCTTCGACGGCAGCCAGTTCCATGTCGAGCGCCATATCGGCCTGATCGGCGACACGTTCACCAAGCCGGCGGTGATCGAGAGCCTGAAGGGCAGCCGGGCGATTGGCCACACCCGCTACGCGACGACCGGTGGCGCGGGCATCCGCAACATCCAGCCCTTCTTCGCCGAGCTCGCCGATGGCGGCTTCGCCGTCGCGCACAATGGCAACCTGACCAATGCCATGACCGTGCAGCGCACGCTGCAGAAGCAGGGTGCGATCTTCTCGTCTACGTCAGACACCGAGACGATCCTGCACCTCGTCGCCATGAGCAAGGAGCGCGACCTCAATTCTCGCTTCATCGACGCGGTGCGCCAGATCGAAGGCGCGTTCTCGCTCGTGGCGCTGTCGTCGAAGAAGATGATCGGCTGCCGCGATCCGCTCGGCATCCGTCCGCTGGTGCTCGGCGACCTCGACGGCTCGTGGATCCTCGCCTCGGAAACCTGCGCGCTGGACATCATCGGCGCACGTTTCGTCCGCGATCTGAAGCCGGGCGAGATGGTCGTCGTCACGCCGAAAGGCATCGAGAGCATCTTTCCGTTCGAGACGCAGAAATCGCGCTTCTGCATTTTCGAATATGTCTACTTCTCCCGCCCCGACTCCTCGGTCGAAGGTCGTAACGTCTATGACGTGCGCAAGCGCATCGGCATGGAACTCGCCAAGGAGAGCCCGGTCGACGCCGACATCATCGTGCCGGTGCCTGATTCCGGCACGCCGGCGGCGATCGGCTTCGCGCAGGAAGCGAAGCTGCCGTTCGAACTCGGCATCATCCGCAACCACTATGTCGGCCGCACCTTCATCTCGCCCGGCGATTCGATCCGCCACATGGGCGTGAAGCTCAAGCACAATGCCAATCGCTCGATGATCGAGGGCAAGCGGGTCGTGCTGGTCGACGATTCCATCGTGCGCGGCACGACCTCGCAGAAGATCGTGCAGATGGTGCGCGACGCGGGCGCCAAGGAAGTGCACATGCGCATCGCCTCGCCGCCGACTCGTTCCTCCTGCTTCTACGGCGTCGATACGCCCGAGACATCGAAGCTGCTGGCGTCCCGCATGTCGGTCAAGGACATGGCCGACTTCATCCGCGTCGATTCGCTGGGCTTCTTGTCGATCGACGGCCTCTACCGCGCCGTCGGCGAACCTTTGCGCGACAACGACCAGCCGCAATTCTGCGACGCCTGCTTCACGGCCCAGTATCCGACGCGCCTGCTCGACCACGAAGGCGCCGACAATGTTCGGACGCTGTCGGTGCTGGCGACGCGGGGCTAGGGTTCGACACTCTTCATGAAACAATTTGCCGCCAGCGGCGTTGCGAGCGATGATCAACCGTCTGACCTTGCCACGATGGCTACTTGCCTCTTCACTCACGGTCATGCTTGCGGCGCCGCTGTCAGCGCAGTCGCTTGATTGGGGCCAGTATCGAAATCCGGACTACGGCTACCAGATCGACATTCCTTACAGCCTGTTCGCGCCGGTCGCTGACGTCGAGGGAAAGCTCAGTTTCGAGGGAATTGACGGGGCGAACCGTCTCACAATCTATGGCGAAGAGAACACCGATCAACTCACTCTCGCGCAAGTCGCAGATGAGTTGTCAAAATCGCCATCAATCTCCGAGGTCACCTACCGAAAGGAAGGGGCCAGTTGGATCGTCCTGTCCGGCTACTTCCGCCCGGACGGGGCCGAGGAACAGATTTTCTATCTGAAACTGATGATGAGCGCCGACCGCCGTACTTACGCGGTTTTCGCAATCAACTATCCCGAAAGCGAGAAGGCCCGCTTCGACCCCGTCGTGGAACGTCTCGAGGCGAGCTTCCGCAGGCCTTCCTGACACCGCGGACTTGGCTCTTCCTCCCAGGTCCGACATTCGATAAAGCCGGGTGGCATTTCCGGAGTTCCTCATGCTGCCCACCCCCGACCTCACCGGCCGTATCGCGCTTGTCACCGGCGCGTCGCGCGGCATCGGCTATCATTTGGCCAAGCAGTTGGCTGTGGCCGGTGCGCATGTGATCGCGGTGGCGCGGACTGTCGGCGGGCTCGAGGAGTTGGACGACGAGATCAAGGCCGCCGGCGGCTCCGCCACGCTGGTGCCGCTCGACCTCACCGACATGGCTGGCATCGACCGGCTTGGCGGCTCGATCCACGAGCGCTGGGGCAAGCTCGACATCCTCGTGGCGAATGCCGGCGTGCTTGGCGTCATCGCGCCGATCGGCCATGTCGAGGCAAAGGTGTTCGACAAGGTGATGGCGGTCAATGTCACCGGCACCTGGCGGCTGATCCGCTCGGTCGATCCGCTGCTGCGCCTGTCTGACGCCGGCCGGGCGATCGTGCTGTCGTCGGGGTCGGCGCACTCTGCGCGTGCCTTCTGGGCGCCCTATGCCGCCTCCAAGGCCGCCGTCGAGGCGCTGGCGCGCTCGTGGGCCGACGAGACCAAGAATACGCCGCTCAGGGTCAACATCGTCGATCCGGGCATTGCCCGCACCGCGATGCGCGCGCTGGCGATGCCGGGTGAAGATCCGCTGTCGGTCCCCCTTCCCGCCGACGTCGCAGCCAAGATCCTGCCGCTGGCCAGCCCGGCACTGACCGAGACCGGAAAGATCTGGAACGTCGAGAAGATGGGCTTCACCAGCCACAGGCGGCCGGAATAGCGAACAAGGCATGTCGATTCGTCCTGCCAAGAGCTGCATTTCCAACTAGATTGTCTATCGCATTCAATTTCGGGAGCGCGCCATGCAAGCTGCCATCGTCTATGTCTGGTATCTCGTCGTCGCCGGCCCGGGTGGCGGCATGGCGGTGATGCCGAGCGCATTCGACACGAGAGAGGACTGCATCGGGGCGATCGCCGAATACAAGAAGACGCCTGTCGAGCCGGGCTGGTCGCTGCAGTGCATTCCGACGGCGTCAAGCTTTATGGACGGCGAGGCCTATGACGACTATCCGGCGCCCGCCCCCGGCGCCGTGCCGCCGCCACAGCAGTAGGTCTCAACCCGCCGTGCGCTGCGCCGTCTCGCGCGGCAGCTCGCCAAATTCGCGCCGGTAGTCGCCGGCGAAGCGGCCGAGATGGGCAAAGCCCCATTTCAGCGCCGTCTCGGTGACATTCGCCCTCCCGCCGCTCGCCAGAAGCTCGAAACGCACACGCTTCAGCCGCTCCCGTTGCAGCGCCTGCATCGGCGACAGGCCATAGGCGGCCTTGTAGGCGAGTTGCAACGTCCGTGCATTGACGCCCGCCGCCTCCGAGATGTCGAGCAGCGAGATCGGCAGGCCGGCATGCTCGCGGATATAGTCGTCGGCGCGGCGCAGATGCCTGGGCGACGGGCCTTTGGTCTGGCCGTCCATGAACAGCGACATGTTGTTCGGCTGCTCCCTGAGGAAGATCTCCATAAGCCGCTGCTCGTTGAAGGCCATCTGGATTTCAGCGCCGTGTGGCGCCTTGGCCAGCGCCTCGGCGGAATAGAACAGGCCGTTGGCGAAGGCGCGCCACGATTGCATCTCAGGCCGCGAGAAATCGACCAGCGGATCGAAGATCACCGGGCCGGGCAGTTCGCGATCCAGCACGCGCTCGGCGAAATCGAGGAACGGCCTCTTGCGAATCTGGATCAGGATTTGCGCGCAACCCTGCCACCAGCGCATGCGTGTCGCGAGGTCGGCGTTGAGGATCGACGCCGTCGAGCGGCCGGTCAGGAACTCCTTGTGGCCGTTGCGGATCGTCGCCGAGCCGGCGACCGGCATCTGGATCAGGTAGAAATCGCCGAGTTCGCCCGGGTCGATCAGCACGTCGGCGCCATAGCTGATGTAGTTCAGCGAGATCATGTCGCCGGGCAGGTGATGATGTGCCGCGCGGAAGAACCGCTTGTCCCCGATGATATCGAGGCGATGGCGGCAGAATTTCTGTGCGACCCGCTCCCTGGCGCAGTCGAGATCATCCGACTGGAACAGGACGTGGCTGGAGAGCGGTATGGCAGGCGAAGATCCGGCTTCAACGTGCATGCCGCAACGTTAGCATCGCTTCGCCGGTTTCCAAACGGTTTTCGCGGCTTTCGGCCGCAGCGACAACTCGGATTCGCTTTTCGGATAGTCGCTGCGCATGGTGGATAGTGGGCGCTGGGCGAGCGTGGCATTGTCGCTGTGGAACATGAAAGGCGTCAGCAGCACGCCTCCTGACAAACGCAATGGGATCCGCATATGAGCAAGCAACTCGACAAAGGCATTACCGCCAACGGCACCGGCTATGCCGGTACGACCTGGAACATCCTTGGGCAGGTCTATTTTCCGAAGGCTGTCTGCGACAGCACCTTCGCTTTCGAGACCAACAGCGATCCGGGACAGTTTGTGCCGGTGCATGTCCACCCGACGCAGGACGAGTTCATCCTGGTGCAGGAAGGCGAACTTGATCTGAAGCTGGACGGACAGTGGGTCAAGGCCAAGGCCGGCGACCTGGTGCGCATGCCGCGCGGCATTCCGCATGGCTATTTCAACAAGTCCGACAAGCCGACCCGCGCGCTGTTCTGGGTGTCGCCCGCCGGCATGCTGGAAGAGCTGTTCAAGAAGCTGGACAATCTGGCGGACCCCGAAGAGGTGGTGAAACTCTCGGCCGCGCACGAAGTCGACTTCCTGCCGCCCGAAGCAAGCGCCTGACCTGAACTCAACCTGATTTGCCGCCCCCGGCGGCCCCGCAGCGTGGCGCATTCGCCGCGCTTGCGGAGCTATGCCTCGCGGCCAAGGAGCCAGAACATGATTGCGAAGAAATCAGTCTGCGTCATCGGCGCGGGCGTGAGCGGCATTGCCGCCGCGAAGGCGTTCAAGGAACGCGGGCATGACGTGACGGTGGTCGAGCGCAGCCACGATCTCGGCGGCGTGTGGGAGCCCTCACGCTCCTATCCCGATGTGCAGACCCAGAGCCCGAAGGACCTTTACCGCTACACATCGAAGCCGATGCCGAAAGCCTATCCGGAATGGCCGAAAGGCCCGCAGGTGCATGCCTACCTGGCGGACTATGCCAAGGACAACGGTGTGACCGGCCTGATCCGCTTCGACACGTCGGTCACCGGCATGGCGCGACGCGGCGACGGCAAGCCGGGCTGGACGTTGAAGGTTGCGTCAAAGGGCCAGCCGGAAACGACGGAAAGCTACGATTTCGTGGCTGTCTGCACCGGCCAGTTCAGCGACAAGAACATCCTCACCCATCCCGGCCAGGACGGTTTCACCGGCGCTGGCGGACAGGTGATACATTCGTCTGACTACACCGATCCGTCGATGGTCAAGGGCAAGCGCGTCGTGGTGCTGGGCTTCTCGAAGTCGGCGACCGACATCGCGGTCAATGCGGTGAAATCAGGCGCATCCTCGGTCACGATCGTCTATCTCGAATCCGTCTGGCGCATCCCCTACTTCATCGGCGGCCTGATCAATTTCAAGCGCATTCTCTACATCCGCGCGCAGGAGAAGATGTTCCCCGGCTGGGGCCAGACCGCGATGGCGCGGATCAACCATGCGATCGCCAAACCCTTCGTCTGGGCCAACTGGCGGGCGCTTGAAAGCCTGCTGTCGATCCAGCTCAAGCTGAAGAAGACGGGACTGAAGCCAAAGGGGCCGATCGAGACCGGTATCAACTGTTCGGTGCCGATCGTCACGCCCGGGTTCTTCGACATGGTGGCGGACGGGCGGATCAAGGCGATCCAGGGAACGTTCGATCGCTATGACGGCACAACAATCGTGCTCTCGGGTGGCGAACGGGTCGAGGCGGACATCGCGGTGCTGGCCGTAGGCTGGAAGCTCGGTGTGCCGTTCCTGCCTGAAGAATACCGCAAGAAGCTGGTCGAGCCGGACGGGCAATACCGCCTCTACCGGATCATCGCCAATCCGGATCTGCCCGACATGGGCTTTGTTGGCTTCAACTCGTCCTTCTGCACGGTTCTCTGTGCCGAACTCGGCGCGAACTGGCTGGTTCGCTACGCCGACGGCCAACTGGCTAAGCAGCCAACGCCGGCGCAGATGAACGACAATATCGAGATGATGCTCAACTGGAAGCGCAAGGAGCGGCCGGCGGCGGGCGTATATGGCGGACTCTGCGTCGCCCCCTACCATTTCAAGCACTTTGACGAGATTCTCGACGACATCGGCGCCAAGGAGCGCAAGCTCAATCCGCTTGCGGAAAACCTGTCGCCGCCGAATGCCGACGCCTATGCGCGTTATCTCAAATCGGCGCCGCAGTATCGGGCGGCGTAGGAGGGGCGGCGCGAGGCCGCCCATCCACGTCAGACGGCCGCGACGACGATGATCTCGACGCGGTAGTCCGGTGTCGCCAGCGACGCTTCGCCCGTGGCGCGGGCAGGTGCGTTGGCCTTGTCGACCCAAGCGTCCCAGACACCGTTCATCTCGGCGAAATCGCGCATGTCGTCGAGCCAGATCTGCGCGGTCAGGATCTTCGATTTGTCGGAACCAGCCAGCGCCAGCAGACGGTCGATCTCAGCCAGAATGCCCGCGGTCTGGTCGGCGACGCTCTTGCCGGGTGCGCCCACCTGCCCGGCCAGATAGACCTTGTCGCCATGGACGACGGCCTGGCTCATGCGTGGACCTGGTTCGATGCGGCGGATGCTCATGTCTGTCTCCTTGAATTGATGCCGCTTCTATCCACCACGCCGCGCGCCGGAGCAAGTGTCTACCTTACCGGCCACACCAGCAGCAGCATCGGCACAGCGACCAGCACGACGATGACCGACAGCGGCGCGCCAAGCCTCGGATAGTCGGAAAAGCGGTAGCCGCCCGGCCCCATAACCAGCGTGTTGCACTGGTGGCCTATCGGCGTCAAGAAATCGCATCCTGCGCCGATGGCCACCGCCATCAGGAATGCTTCCGGCCGATAGCCCAGGCCCGTCGCGAAGCCGGCCGCGATCGGCGCCATGACCAGCACGGTCGCGGCATTGTTGAGGAATGGCGTCACGGCCATCGCCGCGACCATGATCAGCGTCAGCGCGCCCCAGGACGGCAATGTCTGCGCAATGTCGGCAAGGCCGGCCGCGGCAATGTCGGTCAGGCCGGTGGCTCGCAGTGAATCAGACACGGGAATCAGGGCGGCAAGCATGACGAGGATCGGGCCGTCGATCGCCGAATAAACCTCGCGAACGGGGATTGCCTTGAACAGGACCATCAGCACCGCGGCAGCGAAGAAGGCCACGGGCACGGGCACGATGCTGAGCGCGGTCGCGCCCATCGCGACCAGCAAGATCAGCACCGGCACCAAGCCGCGCCGGACGCTGCCCAGCTTGATAGGACGCTCCGCCAGCGGCAGGCAGCCGAGTTCCCGGAGAATCTCGGGCAGCCGGTCGCGGTCACCCTGCAGAACGATCACATCGCCGACGCGAAGGATAGCTTCGCCCAGCCGCTCCGTCATCCGTTCGCCCTTTCGGCTGACCGCCAGAAGGTTGACGTTGAACCGATCGTGCAAGGCAAGCCGCTGGGCGGACAGGCCGACCAGGAACGAACTTTCGCTGATCACCGCCTCGATCGCGCCAATCTCGGACGGACCGCTGCCCTTCATCTGCCGCCGCTCGCCGGAGAACTTGAGCTTTCCGCGCGAGGTGATCTTGTCCAGCGCCTCGGGATCGCCCTCGAGCAGCAGGATGTCCCCTTCGCGCAGCATCGCGTCGGGCAGCGGCGTGACGCGCTGGCCGCGCTGCCGCACGATCGAAGTGACCATCGCATTGCCGTCGGCGAGCTTCAGCAGTTCGCCGACCGTCTTGCCGAGCACGGCGGAATCCGCGACGACCCGGGCCTCCGAAATGTAGTTCTTGATGTCGATGGCGTCGTGCAGCGACGCAGTCTCACGCGTCCGCGCCGGCACGAGCCAGTAGAACAGCGCCAGGAATACGACGCCGACCGCGGCCAGGGCCGCGCCGACCGGGGTAAAGTCGAACATGCCGAACGCCTCGCCGCCGAGTTCCTGCCGCATGCGCGAGACGATGATGTTGGGCGAGGTGCCAACAAGCGTCATCAAGCCGCCCAGCAGCGACCCGAACGCCATTGGCATCAGGAAGATCGAGGGCGAGACGCCCGATCGTTTCGCGAACTGGAACGCGATCGGCATCATGATCGCCAGCGCACCGATATTCTTCACGAACGCGGAGAGCACGGTCACGACCAACACGAGCATGATCAGTTGCGCGCGCACGCCCTTCAAGGATGGCGCGACGCGCTGGATTGCCACTTCCATGATGCCCGAGCGCGCGACGGCTGCGCTGACCAGCAGTGCGGAACCGACGATGATGACGATGTCGTCGCTGAAGCCCGAAAAGGCCACGTCGTAAGGGACGACGCCGACGGCTACCGCAGCGAGCAAGGCGCTTGCAGCAACGACATCATAGCGGAACCGTCCCCAGACGAACGCCACCATCATGAGCGCAACGACCGTCAACGCCAGAATCTGTTCGTTAGTCATGCCGGATCTTTCCCTCAGGCGCTCTAAACGCTGCCCCACGCATATCGTTTCCAGCACGGGGAAACAAATCGCCGGCCGACTGGCCCCACACGTCGGAACGGTTGGGCATACCGCGCGCGGCTGCGTTCGGATAGCGCATCATTCCATGCTGACCGAACTTGCAGAAGACCCTCGCGCCCGAATCCTCGTCGGCATCGCGCTGACCAGCCTCGCCTATCTGCTGTTCACCTTCCACGACGCCATCATCAAGCTGATGGTCACGTCTTATGCGGTCTGGCAGATCCTGTTCTTCCGCAGCCTGACCATCCTTATCGGCTGTTACATCGCCCGCGGTCCAAAACTGATTCGCGAGACGAGGCAATCGCCGGTCATCCGGCCGATGTTTCTGCGCTCGTTTCTGATCATGGCCGCATGGCTCTGCTATTATACTGCCGCCAAGGATCTGCAGCTCGCCGAACTGACGACCATCTACTTCGCCGCCCCCGTCATCATCACGGTGCTGGCGATCGTCGTTCTCGGCGAAAAAGTGTCTGCGATCAGGTGGATCGCGGTCCTGACAGGATTTGCGGGCGTGTTCATCGCCTGCGATCCAGCCAATCTCGGCTTCTCCATGCCGGTGATTCTGGTGTTGCTGGCTGCGTGCGGCTGGGCGCTGTCGATCGTGCTGCTGCGCAAGATCGCGCTGAAGGAAAAGACCACGGTGCAGATGGTGCTCAACAATGGTTTTTTCCTTGTCACGGCGGGCGTTCCGATGTTCTTCGTCTGGCAGACACCCGACATCACCGGTTTCCTGATGCTCGCCGCAGCCGGCATTATTGGCGGGTTCGCGCAGTTCACGCTGTTCGAGGGCATGAAGCGCGCGCCCGCGTCGGTGATTGCGCCGTTCGAATACACGTCGCTCGTCTGGGCCTTCCTGCTCGGCTACCTGATCTGGGGCGACGTGCCGCGCGACGAGGTGTTCGTCGGCGCGGCGCTGATCTTCGCGGCGGGCCTAGCGATCATCCTGTCCGAACATCTGCACAAGCCCGTCGTCCAGACGGTGGCCCAGAGAGTGGATTGACGCCACGCGCCATCACGCTACCCTTCCTCCTGCGGCATTCGTTCGCCGCGGCCAGGCTCGGAGAACCGCATGATCCTGACCGGACTGATCGTCGCCGCAATCATTGTCGCCTACCTGGCGGCGGCGTTGACGCAGACCTACCGGCTCGGTACCAGCTTTTCGCAATCTGTGCTCTATCTGCCGCTGAAGCTTGTCTACCGGATTTCGGATGGCCGGATTCGCACCGCGCGGCAGGCCGATGCACCGGTGGTCTATGCGATTGCGCACCAGTCTCAGCTCGACCCGGCGCTGATGCTGGCGCTGCTGCCGGCGGACACGCTGCATATCCTCGACGAGGCATCGGCGAAATCGCCGTGGCTCGAGCCTTACCGCACGCTTGGTCGTTCCATCGCCTTCAACACCTCGCACGTCTTCGTCAGCCGCCGGCTGGTGCGGCATCTGAAGGGCAAGGGCCGGCTCGCGGTCTATTTCCCGCAAACCGTCGAACCCGACGCCAAGACGTTCCGGCTGTTCCGCGCCGTCGCCCGCATCGCAGTCAAGGCCGGCGCCGACATTGTGCCGATCCATATCGGTGGGGCGCGGCATCTCCCGATGTCTCTCGCACCGGAGGCGGAGGCGCCGCGCAGTTGGCTGCCGCGCCTCAACATCGCGGCACTGGACCCGATCTCGCTCGACGTGTTGGCCAACCGCTCCGGCCGGGCGCCGACCACCGCTTCCAACGCGCTGTTCGACCGCGTGGCCGAGGCCAGGGTCGCCTCCAAGCGCACCCGCACCTTGTTCTCAGCCTTCGCTGTCGCAGCAACCCGATATGGCGCCGAGCGGATCGCTGTCGAGGACGGTGTGTCAGGCGCGTTGACCTATCGCCGGATGATGATCGCAGCGCGGGTGCTGGCCGCCCGCTTCGCGGCGATCAGCACTGGCGGAGAGGCGGTCGGCGTAATGCTGCCCAACTCCGTCGGAATGGCCACCTCGTTCATCGGCCTGCAGTCCGCCGGCTGCGCGGCAACGATGATCAACTACACGTCCGGCACGTCCAACGTCTCTGCTGCGATACGGATGACAGGCATTCGCAGCGTGGTGTCCTCACGCGCATTCGTCGAGAAGGCGCAACTCGATGATATCGTCGCTGCGGTCGAGACTGCCGGAGCGCGGGTCGTCTGGCTGGAAGACATCCGGGAGAGCATCACGAATTTCGAGAAAGCCTCCGCAGCGCTGCTGTGGCGCTGGCCGCTGACATTTGCAAAGCCGGCATCGACTGCGGTCATCCTGTTTACGTCCGGTTCTGACAGTCTGCCGAAGGGCGTATTGCTGTCGCATGAGAACCTTCTCGCCAACACGGCCCAGATCGAGGCGCGGATTGGCTTTTCGCCGGCAGACACTCTGTTCAACGTGCTGCCCGTGTTCCACTCGTTCGGGCTGACGGGCGGCACGATCCTGCCGCTACTCTACGGCGTCAGGCTCTATCTCTATCCCTCGCCGCTGCACTACAAGCAGATCCCGGACGTGGCGTCGAAGATCAAGCCGACCATCATGTTCGGCACCGACACGTTTCTATCGGCCTACGCCCGCACAGCCGAGGACACGGATTTCGCCAGCCTCAGGCTCGTCGTCGCCGGCGCAGAACCGGTGCAGGCCGAGACGCGGCGCGTCTGGCGGGAGCGTTTCGGCGCCGAGATCGTCGAGGGCTATGGGCTGACTGAAGCCTCGCCCGTCGTCGCGGTCAACACGCTCAGCCACTCCCGCGCCGGCAGCGTCGGCCGGCTGCTGCCCGGCATTCGCAGCCGGATCGAGCCCGTCGACGGCATCGAGGACGGCGGACGCCTGTGGATTTCGGGGCCGAATGTCATGCGCGGCTACATCGCAGGAGCGACGCCAGGCAACATCGCGGCGCCGCCTGATGGCTGGCACGACACGGGCGACATCGTTTCGTTCGACCGCGAAGGCTATCTGTCGATCCGCGGCCGCGCGCGGCGCTTCGCCAAGATTGCCGGTGAAATGGTGTCGCTCGGCGCCGTCGAGATGCTGGTGCAGGCATTGTGGCCGGAAGAGCGCCACGCGGCGGTCGCCGTGCCGGATCGCAGGCGCGGCGAACGCATCGTGCTGCTCACCACCACAGAAAAGGCCGACAAATCGGAACTGCGCGCCTTCGGCAAGACCTCCGGCGTCGCCGACCTGATCATGCCGGACGCCATCGTCAAGGTCGATTCGATCCCGCTGCTCGGCACCGGCAAGACGGACTATGTCACTGCGCGCAAGATCGCGATCGACAGTTTGGGAATGGGTCAGGCCGCTTAAGCTTCCGGCGCGCCTGGAGCTTCAGGGTTTTCGACGCCGCGCGCGACATCCTGTTCGCGCCGTTCGCGTTGCAACCGCCTGGCATAGAGCTGCACGCTGAACGGCAGGAATACGAGATAGGCAATCGCTGTCGCCGTCATCGTCTGCCACGTGAAGGTGAAAAGCATCAGCACGTAGAATACCGCCAGAAGGATAAGCGGCATGACGATGTCGCCGCGCACTTTCGAACCAGAACTCTTGCCGGAAAACACCGGCAAAGACGACACCAGCAGCACGCCCACGACCACCGTATAGGCGGACGCGGCGAAGGCGGCGAAAACGGTCAGCTCGAGCCCGAGGAACCCCAGATAGACCGGCAGCATCACCAGCACCGCACCGGCGGGCGCCGGGACGCCGGTAAAATAGTCGCCCATCCACGCAGGCTTGGTGTGATCTTCGAGCTGCACGTTGAAACGGGCGAGCCGCAAGCCGCAGGCAATCGCATAAAGCAATGCCGCGATCCAACCCAACGGCCCTGCCCTGTCGAGCAGATACGCGTAGAGAACAAGCGCCGGGGCTGCGCCGAAATTGACGATGTCGGCCAGCGAATCCATCTGCTCGCCGAATTTCGACGTCGCCTTGAGCATGCGGGCAAGCCGGCCGTCGATGCCGTCGAGGAACGCGGCCAGCAGAACCATGATCACCGCGATCTCGAACCGGCCCTCAAACGCCAGTCGGATGCCTGACAGGCCAGCGCAGATCGCCAGCACCGTGATCAGGTTCGGCAGCATCAACCGCAGCGGAATGTCGCGGATCTTCGCGCCATGACGGCCGGGGCCGCCATGCGGCTCGAATGGCGGGAATGGTGTTTCCATGTCCCTACGACACCCTGACCAGCGGGAAGCCGGTCGCTCCGGTGAAGTCGGCCAGAACGCTTTCGCCGGCGACGGACGTCTGACCAAGGGCCACGCGGGGCCGCGCGCCTTGCGGCAGGTAGACGTCGACCCGCGAGCCGAAGCGGATCAGCCCGATGCGTTCCCCGATGGTGATCGACGAGCCTTCATCGACCCAGCAGACGATGCGGCGGGCCACCAGACCGGCGACCTGGACAACAGCAACGTTGCCGTGCGGGCTGTCGATGACCAGCCCGTTGCGCTCGTTCTCTTCGCTCGCCTTGTCGAGTTCGGCGTTGAGAAACTTGCCGGGCCGGTGCTCGATGCGGGTGATGCGGCCGCGCACGGGCGAACGGTTCACGTGGCAGGAGAATACGTTCATGAACACCGATATGCGCAGCATCTCGTCCGAACCGAGGCCGAGTTCGCGCGGCGGAACCGCCGGTCCAACCGCCGAAACGATGCCGTCGGCGGGACTGACCACCAGCGAATCGTCCACCGGCGTGACGCGTTGCGGGTCGCGGAAGAAATAGGTGCACCATGCTGTCAGGATTAGCCCGATCCAGAACAGCGGCTGCCACAGAAGCGCGAACACCAGCGTCGCGATGCCAAAGGCCGCAATGAAAGGGTAGCCTTCCCGATGGATTGGAACGAACGCGCTCTTGATGCTGTCGACGAGGCTCATCGGAAGGGCCGGCTCCAGATTGGACAAGGGCGAGTGATTAGACCAATCGCCACTCTCCCGCAACGCGCGATGAGTTCCGGCAGTTCCCCCTCCAGCTTGTTGCGTCAGACTTCCGCCGTCCTGCGCCGGACGATGACGCCGTCGTCGTCGGTCTCGCGGGCGCGGCGCAGCCGCTCCTCAGCCTCCGTCGCCTCGCGCTGGCGGTCCCACATCGAGGCGTAGAGCCCGCCCTGGTCGAGAAGCGCGCGATGCGTGCCGCGCTCGGCGATCTGGCCGTCGCGCAGCACGATGATCTCGTCGGCCGAAATCACCGTCGACAGCCGGTGCGCGATGACCAGCGTCGTGCGGCCGCGGCTGACGAGGTCCAGCGCCGTCTGGATTTCCTGCTCCGTCTGGGTATCCAGCGCCGAGGTCGCCTCGTCCAGCATCAGGATCGGCGGGGCTTTCAGGATCGTGCGGGCAATCGCCACGCGCTGCTTCTCGCCGCCGGAGAGTTTCAGGCCGCGCTCGCCCACCATCGCCTTGAAGCCTTCCGGCAGCATCTGGATGAAGCCGGAGATTTGCGCCAGTTCGGCCGCGCGTTTCACCTCGTCTTCGCTCGCGCTCATGCGCCCATAGCGGATGTTGTACAGGATCGTGTCGTTGAACAGCACCGTGTCCTGCGGCACCATCCCGATCTGCGCACGCAGGCTCTCCTGCGTCACGTCGCGGATGTCCTGGCCGTCGATGGTGATCGCACCCTTCTGGATATCGTAAAAGCGGAACAGCAGGCGCGACAGCGTCGACTTGCCGGCGCCGGATGGTCCGACGATCGCCACCGTCTTGCCGGCTGGGATCTCGAACGATACGCCCTTCAGGATCGGCCGGCTCGGGTCATAGGCGAAATGCACGTCGTCGAATCGGATGCCGCCGGAAGAGATGGCGAGCGGCTTCGCCCCCTGTCGGTCGGTGACCTCTTCCTTGACGTCGAGCAGGTCGAACATTTGTTCGATATCGGTCAGTCCCTGGCGGATTTCTCGGTAGATGAAGCCGATGAAGTTCAACGGCACTGAGAGTTGCATCAGCATGGCGTTGATGAAGACGAAATCGCCGATCGTCTGCGTGCCGGCCTGGACCGCCAGCGCCGAGAGGATCATGCACGCGGTCATGCCGATGCCGAAGATGACGCCCTGGCCGAAGTTCAGCCAGCCGAGGGACGTCCACGTCTTGGTCGCCGCAACCTCATAGCGCTGCATCGAGCGGTCGAAGCGGCCGGCCTCCATGGTCTCGTTGTTGAAATACTTCACCGTCTCGTAGTTGAGCAGCGAGTCGACCGCCTTGGTGTTGGCGTCCGTGTCGGAATCGTTCATCTCGCGACGGATGGCGATGCGCCAGTCGGACGCCCAGACCGTGAACCAGGTGTAGACGATGACCGTCGCCGCGACGATGAGCACATAGATCACGCCGTAGGTGACCGCGAATATCACCGCCGTCAGCGCAAATTCGAGCACCGTCGGCAGCGTGTTCAGGATCGTGAAGCGGACGATCGTCTCGATGCCCTTGGTGCCGCGCTCGATGACGCGCGACAGGCCTCCGGTGCGCCGTTCGAGGTGAAACCTCAGCGACAGGCGATGCAGGTGAACGAAGGTCTTGTAGGCGAGCTGGCGCACCGCGTGCTGTCCAACGCTGGCGAACAGCGCGTCGCGCAGCTGGTTGAAGCCCCACTGGACGATGCGCACGACATTGTAGGCGACGACCAGCATCACCGGCACGAGCAGGAAGTCCGGCAGGTCGGGCATCGATCCGCCGTCTTTCGCCAGAGCATCGATCGACCATTTGAAGAAATACGGCACCAGGATCAGCACCACCTTGGCGACGACGAGGAAGAGCGTCGCCCACACAACCCGCAGCTTCAGGTCCATGCGGCCCTCCGGCCACATGTAGGGCCAGAGGTTGAGCAGGGTGTTCCAGAGCGAGCCGGAATCGGCAGATACGGTCTTGGCGGCCAAGGGTGTTTCCTCAGATCTTGTTCTTGTTGTCAGCCGCAGCAATTCGCCGAGACGTCGTCGAAATAGGTGGAGACCGCGCGGGAGAGTCGGACAACTTCCATCCGATCAACCGTGTAGCGGGAGCGCTGCTGCTCGGGTGAAAAGCGCACCAGCCCCGCATCGACCAGCACTTTCAGGTGTTGCGAGACCGTGGACTGGGCGAGATCGAGATGCTCAACCACTTCCTTGCAGCAGCAGGCGCCCTGCCCTGACAGATGGCGCAGGATGCGTATCCGAGCCGGGTGCGACAGCGCAGCGAGCTTCGCCGCCATGAGGTCAGCCGTGCGGGACTCGTCGGTCAGGGTGAGATCGATCGCGTTCATCGTATATCGCCGATATACGATGAAGCGCGCGAGCGCAATTGTCTAGGTGCGCAGTCCCGTGATCAACGGACTGCCGTCGAGGTATCGACGGTGGCCGGGTCGGCCTTCTGGTCGGCGACAGCCTCCATGTCCGCTGCCTCGCCCTCGCCTGTCTTCACCGGCACCGAGAACACCTGTCCGGGCCAGATGCGGTTCGGGTCGCTGATCTGCTTCTGGTTGGCGAGATAGATCGTCGAATAGCGCACGCCGCGGCCATAGACCCGTCGCGAAATCTGCCACAGGGTGTCGCCGCGGCGGATAATCACCGCGCCATCGACCGGCTGAAGGGCGGCGGACGTCACCGATGGCGGAGCGGCTGGAAGCGTGACGACAGGCGTCGGGACAGTGGTGGCAGCCGCCTCGGCAGGCTTGTCGGCCGAAGGCTGGGCTGCCGGAGCCGCCGCGGCCGACGTTTCGGCTGCAGGTTTCGCATTCTGTTCAGCTGTGGCGGTGGGCTTTGGTGCCGGCTCGGCGGCCGGTGCTGGCGTCGGAGCAGCAACGGCGGCAACCGCCGCTCCTGCCTCGCGACGGAATGGCACTTGCGCGCGCATCAGCACCTTGTTGCCGTCTTCCGCCAGAAGGTCGGCGCGGACGATGTAGTCGCCGACTGGCAGGTCGCGCAACGCCTCCACCAGAAACTCGCCACCGTCCAACGCCTTTGCGTCGCCGAGCAGGATCTCGTTGGCATAGGCGCGGACATTCGCGCCCGGCGTTGCCACGCCAGCGACGAACACCTTGTTGCCTTCGATCTCGATCGCCTTGACCTCAATGCGCAGGGCGGCGGCGGCCTGTTCCGACGCAGCCGGCTTCGGGTCGACCGATGCGACTTCGGCAGGCTTGGTTTCGGCAGGCTTGGTTTCGGCAGGTTTGATTTCGGTCGGCGCAGATGTCGCAGGTGCTGTGGCCGTGTTGGACGGCGCTTCAGGTTTCGCCGGTTCCGGGGAAGCGGCAGCTGTGTCCGGCGCGGGCTTGGTTTCGGCAGCCGCCACGATTGGCTCCGGCACAGTGATCAGCTTGCTCGGCTGGCCCGGCTGCTCGACCAGCGCCAGCACCTGGCCGCTTATCTGCTCCGGAATGGAGACCACGGCCGTCTCCGGTGACATCGCCACGACATTCGTCTCGTCTGTGGCGCGCAGCACGATCTGGTAAGTGCCTGGCTTCAGCGGGTCCTCAATCACCACCGCGAAGTCGCCTTCAGTGCCGGCGGTCGTCCCGCCAATGACTTTGGAACCGGTCAGGATCTCGACCTTGGAGCCCGACGGCGCCTTGCCGGCAATGACGATCGATCCGTCCGGCTCGACGCGCAGGATGTCGAAGGAGGGCGGCACGATCTCCGCCTTGGCCGGCTCGGCGGCGACAGGATCGGCGGGCTTTGGCGTTGCGGCCATAGGATCGGCCGGCTTCACCTCGGGTTGGGCGGGCCGGTCGGCCTTGGTGTCCGGCGCGGCTGGGTTGGGCAGTGCCGCAAGCTGCGCCGGTGGTGCGGCGATGAAGCGATCGAACGCGCCATTCACGTAGGCGACGGTAGTCGCAACGACCGCTGCGCCTGCCACGCCCAAAAATGCCTTAAGAGGTGCCGACAAGATCATCCCACGTTCCTTAGCCAGTTATGTCGGGTCTAGACTGTTTTCGCACGTGCGACAAGAAAAACGCCAATGAAAGCCTTGACCAGCTACGGAACCAGAGGCCAATCGGTTTCATGAGCACGATTCGATCCATCTGCGTTTACTGCGGTTCGTCACCTGGCCGCGGCGACACCTATCTCGATGCCGGGCGCACGCTCGGCCGGTCCATCGCCGAATCCGGCCTTCGCCTCGTCTATGGCGGTGGCACCAAGGGCATCATGGGCGCGGTGGCGACCGGCGCGCGCGAGGCGGGCGGCAAGGTCATGGGCATCATCCCGCGCTTCCTGATGAACAAGGAAGCCACCGAATCCGCCCTTGCCCGCCTCGATGAACTCGTCGTCACCGAGGACATGCACGAAAGAAAGCACAGGATGTTCGAGGAATCCGACGCATTCGTGGCGCTTCCGGGCGGAATTGGCACGGTCGAGGAGATTGTCGAGATCATGACTTGGGCGCAGCTCGGCCGCCACCGCAAGCCGATCGTCTACGGCAATGTCGGCGGCTTCTGGGACCCGATGCTGACGCTGATCGACCACATGAAGGCCGAAGGCTTCGTCCACACCGCGCATCTTGTGCAGCCGCTGGTGGTCGACCGTGCCGAGGACATCGTCGGCGCGATTCTCGACGCCGCGCGGCCCGCCCATGCCGAAGGTGACAAGACTGTCATCGAACAGTTGTAAATCTCTGTTCTAGCTGCAGAATGAATAATTCCGCGCCGAGTGCGGCAGGCGTCCCGCTTGAGGGCAGCGACGAACATGGCCTCGTCTTCTCGTTCGATTTCGCCGAGGACGGCTCCCGGGCGGCACCCGGTAGCCCGGTCGAATGGACATGGCGAAGCTATTCGCTGACCGATGCGCGGGCCCGGCGCTCGATCGACCAGGACGCCGTCGTGCCGGAGGCCGCGCGCGCAACACTGCTTTCCGGGCAGGAAAGCTGCCACATCGACTATGACGATGGCTGGCTACATGGCGAACTGCCGGACCTGCGCCACGAGCATTACAGCGCCGGCCGCGAGGTCGGTCATCTCCGATTCGCGGTTAGCGAGACAGCGCTGGTCAGCGGCCGGCGTCAGCCGCTGCGCTCGGTCGAGGCCGTCCGCTCGGCCGTCGAGCGCGGCAAGCGCTTCCGGTCGCCCTTCGATCTGGTCGAAACCGTGGTGTCGCAGACCCTGATCCAGCTCGACGCCGAGATTCACAAGCTCGCCGACGCGCTGGACACGATCGAGGACCGGATCGTCGGCGAAAGCTGGCATGGCGAGCGCGAGGCGCTGACGGCGGCGCGCCGTGACGCCGTTCTCGTCCATCGGCAGGTGGCGACCGTGACGACGCTGTTTCGCCACCTCGACCACTCGCACCAGGCCGACCTGCCGCCCGCCGCCGCCGGCATGGCCGCGCGACTGTCCAACCGGGCAACCGGGCTGCATCACGATTGCGAGCAGATCCAGGCCCGCGCCCGGCTGCTGCAGGACGAGCTTTTGGCGAAGCTGACGGCGCAGTCGAACCGGCTGCTCTATTTCCTCTCCGTGCTCACAGCCGTGTTGATGCCGATGACGATCATCTCTGGCCTGTTCGGCATGAATGTCGAGGGCATTCCCTTCGCTCAAGGGTCCGCCGGGTTCTGGATCGTCAGCCTCTTTGCGATCGTCGTCGCCGTCGCGGTGCTGTTCGGCGTAACGCGGATGGGGCGGGCGCGCTGAACGCCGCTATTTCGAACCCGCCCGGCTCTGCATGACGAACGACCAGGTGTAGATCGCCAGGCCGATCCAGATCAGCGTGAAGGCGAAGAGCTTGGTTGCGCTGAACGGCTCGCCGAAGAGGAAGACCGCCACCAGGAAAACCAGGGTCGGCGCGATGTATTGCATGATGCCGATGGTCGAGAGCGTCAGCAGTTTTGCGCCGTTGGCATAGACGATCAGCGGCACGGCGGTGACGAAGCCACAGCCGATGAAGAGCGCGGCCTCGTAGCCCGAATTGTCGAAGAGATGCCCCTGCCCCGTTGCCTGGAGCCAGACCACGAAGGCTGCCGCAGGCACGAAAAGCAGGAGCACTTCGAGGAAGAAGCCCTGCGCCGGGCCGATCGGCAGCGTGCGCTTGAAGAAGGCGTAGGCGGCCCAACTGGCGGCAAGGCCGAGCGACACCCAGGGCAGCCCGCCTGCCTCCCAGGTCAGAACGCCAACTGCCGCAACCGCGAATGCGATCGCCACCATCTGCGCACGGCTCATCCTGTCGCCCAGGATGACCGCGCCGATCAGCACCGTCAGCAGCGGGTTGATGTAGTAGCCGAGCGCCGTTTCCAGCGTCCGGTCGACCGAGATCGCCCAGACATAGAGGCCCCAGTTGACCGAGACGAACGCCGCCGCCGCCGCGGTCTGGACGATGGCGCGCGGCGAGCGCAACGCCCGCCAGATGTCGCTCGTGCGTCCAAGCCACAGCAGCAGGACGAGCGCGATCGGCACCGACCAGATGACACGATGCGCCAGCACCTCGACTGTCGGCAGATGCGCAACCAGCTTCATGTAGATGGGCAGGAAGCCCCAGAACACATAGGCGGCCAGCGCATACAGAAAGCCTTGCAGCGTGTCGCCCGAGGGAGCCGGTTTAGCGACAGGCACGGATTCAGGTGTGGTCATGGCCGGGCTTATGAACCGCGCGTGGCCGGGACGCCATTTCAAAACGCTGATGGATCAGGTGAAAGCGGCTGATGGATCAAGGTGCGCAAGGGTTCTCTCATCCTTGATCGTCACCCCGATGGCCAAGGCTATCCGGGGCCTATTGGCGACGCAGGTTCGCGCATGCGCGACCATCACGACAATCGCAGACGGATCCCGGCTCGCCTTCGGCGTCCGGCATGACGTCGAGCTTGTTTCTGGCGCGCGATGCCCCCGGGCAAGGCCGCCTAAGACGTGTCGCAGGGTCCAACCGCGGCGAGTGCTGCCGAGAGCGCTTCGATCGGCCCGTTGGCGCCGGCTTGCCGGCTGCCATCGCGGACGCATGCCAAGGTCGACCGGCTGCGGATTCGCAACGCCATGATCCGCACCACGAACGCCAGCGCGCGCAAGGCCGCGGCGAGGTTCATCGCGTCGACGGGTGCGGCGCTGCTGCGGGCCGTGACCAGGGCGGGCGCCCATTGCTGGCCGGCCAAGTCGAAGGTGCGGCCGGCAACGAGGTCCAGTGCGGCCGCGTTTGCCTGCCGGAGAGCCCAGAGCATGCGGCAGCGCGTGGAACCGGAGGCGAAGGCGGCGCGGTCGGCAAGACCGGCCAGAGCCAGCAGCAGCGCGACAATGCGCTCCAGCATTTCCCTCTCCGCCCCCATCTCCTCATTCCAACCCATCGCTAATTCCTTTCAGGCAGGGATCATGGCCGGAGTCGGAAGGGGCGTGGATGAGAAAAAACGCGGTTTCGTCTTCTCCTGCGAGGTGAGCAAGCCATTTCAAGGCCTTAACCGGAAGGCCAAGCTTGAAAACCTGAAAAGCGGAAAAATCGGTCCACATGGGGGCGAGTTCCACGTCTTTCTCCCCGGGGGGTAGATACGCGCGCCTCTCATCGATGACTACGGCCAAAGTAGCGTCACCAGTCGGCTCAGCCCGGAGCGGCCGGGGAATTCGTCAGATCTTGTCCAGGGTCGCTGCACGGCGATCGGATTGACCAGCCTGCGCCAAATGCTAACGTCCCGCCAGCATCAAGCTGGGGGATTTTCCATGAAACGCATCTTCACCGCCTTCGCGGCGCTGCTCTTCGCCACATTCGCCGCCTGGGCCGATCCGTCGGGCAACTACGATTTCAGCGGCACGTCCCTCGAGGGCGAAGCCTACAAGGGCACGGTGCAGGTCCTGAAGTCTGGCGATGTCTACCAGCTCGTCTACACCTATGAGGACGGCACCGTGCAGGAAGGCTCCGCCGTCGGCGACGACAGCTTCCTGGCCTACGGCTATGCCGACGAGGAAGAAACCGGCGTTGGCATGATGGTCGCCAAGGAAGGCGCGCCCGGCACCTGGGAAGGCATCTGGACCAACCTCGGCGCCAGCAAGATGTCGACGGAGATGTGGGTGAAGAAGTAGGCCGATCATTGCTGTGTAGCTGGAAAAGCCCATGGCGACGCTCGCTGGGCCTGACAGACGCTATCTGGCCTAACGAGGGCGGCCTGCCCCGGCAGCATACAAACGTGTTGCGTTGCAGCATGGATTGCGGGTAACTGGGTCCAACCACAAGGACCCGGTGAAATCCCGGGTGGCTCTTCCGGCCGCCGACCCGCCGGACAACTGAACCGAAGTTCCAAGTCTTTTTCCGATGGCTTCCCGAGCCGCGGCGGTTCCGTTTTATCCCTGGACATTCATGAATTCTCTTTCCGCCTACCGCGACGAGTGGTTCGGCAATATCCGCGGCGACCTGCTCGCGGGCCTCGTCGTGGCGCTCGCCCTCATTCCCGAGGCAATCGCCTTTTCCATCATCGCCGGCGTCGATCCCAAGGTCGGCCTCTACGCCTCGTTCTCCATCGCCGTGATCATCGCCTTCACGGGCGGACGGCCTGGCATGATCTCCGCTGCGACGGCCGCAACGGCCGTGCTGATGGTCACGCTGGTGAAGGAGCACGGGCTGCAATACCTGCTGGTAGCCACCATCCTCGCGGGCGTGATCCAGATCGCTGCTGGACTGTTCCGTCTCGGCGATCTCATGCGCTTCGTCTCGCGCTCGGTCATCACCGGCTTCGTCAACGCGCTGGCGATCCTGATCTTCATGGCGCAACTCCCCGAATTAATCGGGGTGCCCTGGCTGACCTATGTCATGGTCGCGGGCGGGCTGGCGATCATCTACCTCTTCCCTTACCTGACCAAGGCCATTCCATCGCCACTGGTCTGCATCGTCGTGCTGACCGCGATCGCGATGTATTTCGGCATGGACATCCGCAACGTCGGCGACATGGGCGAACTGCCGTCGACGCTACCGGTCTTCCTGCTGCCCGATGTACCGCTCAACTTCGAGACCCTGATGATCGTGCTGCCCTATTCGGCGGCCGTCGCCGTCGTCGGCCTGCTCGAATCCCTGATGACGGCGTCGATCGTCGATGAGCTCACCGACACAGAAAGCGACAAAAACCGGGAATGCGTCGGTCAGGGTACCGCCAACATCGTCACCGGTTTCCTCGGCGGCATGGCCGGTTGCGCGATGATCGGCCAATCGGTCATCAACGTGAAGTCGGGAGGACGGGGGCGGCTATCCTGCTTCGCAGCGGGCGTCTTCCTGCTCATCCTGTGCGTCGGATTGGGCGACTGGGTCTCGATCATCCCGATGGCCGCACTTGTCGCCATCATGATCATGGTCTCGATCGGCACATTCTCATGGTCGTCGATCCGCAATCTGCGCGATCATCCGCGGCGGTCTTCGATTGTCATGGTGGCGACGGTCGTCGCCGTCGTCTTCACGCACAACCTGGCGATTGGCGTGCTTCTCGGCGTGCTGCTGTCCGGCCTGTTCTTTGCCTCGAAAGTCGCGCAGATCTTCCGGGTCACCTCTACGCTCTCGGATGACGGGCGGCATCGTTCCTATGTTGTCGAAGGACAGGTCTTCTTCGCGTCCGCCGACCGCTTCCTCAAGGCTTTCGACTTCAAGGAGGCGGTCGAGAGGGTCAGCATCGACGTCAGCGGCTCGCACATCTGGGATCTGACCGGAGTTGCCGCGCTTGACACCGTGATCCTGAAATTCCGGCGTGAAGGCTCCGAGGTCGAGGTCATCGGCATGAATGAGGCGAGCGCGACAATCGTCGACAAGCTCGCCATTCACGACAAGCCAGGCGCCCTCGATAACATCGTGGGACACTAGGGAGGAACCGCGGATGTCCAAGATACTCGCCTTCATCGACGGCTCAGTCTACGCCGAGAGCGTCTGCCGCCTGTCCGCCTGGGCCGCATCTCGGCTCGCGATGCACGTTGAGGTCGCCCACGTCCTCGGACGCCGCATGTCCAGCGCCTTCGATCTCAGCGGCAGTCTCGAACTCAACCAGCGCACCGCGCTCCTGGACGAGTATGCGCGCCTGGACGAACAGCACGCCAAGCTAGCCCAGGCCAAGGGCCGAGCCCTGTTGGACACCGCCAAGGCCTTGATAGCCGCTGGAGGGATCGAACGCGTCGAGACCAAGCTGCGTAACGGCGATCTTCTCGAGGCGCTCGCTGACCTTGAGATGGACGCACAGGTGGTGGTCCTCGGCAAGCGCGGCGAAGCGGCCGATTTCGCCAAGCTCCATCTTGGGTCCAATCTGGAACGCGTCGTCCGCACCGCGACGAGGCCCGTGCTCGTGGCGGCGCGGGCATATCAATCCTTCGACCGTTTCCTGATCGCCTTCGACGGCGGCAAGAGCGCGAGCCGGGCGGTGGACTTCGTCGCATCAAGCGGACTGCTCAAGGGATTGAAGGCAACGGTTCTCTCCGTTGGCGCCGACACAGCCGAGAACCGGACGCGGCTCGATGCCCCTGTCCGCCGTCTGCGGGATGCAGGCATTGAGGTCGATGGGCTCCTGTTGCAGGGCGAACCAGACGACGTCATCGGGTCCTACGTTGAAGCCAACGGCATCGGCCTGCTCGTCATGGGCGCCTACGGTCATTCGCGCATCCGCAGCCTCGTCATCGGCTCGACGACCGAAGCCATGGTCCGTCGCTGCAAGGTGCCGGTTTTGATGTTCCGCTGAGGCGTCAGTTGCGGCTCGGATGAAGAATGCCAGGCAATTCGTCCGCTATGGCTTCAGGCGCTCGGCGAACGCTCCTCACTCCGCCGCAACCAGCCCCGCCATTTCCCGGTTCTTCATCAGCTTGAAGACGATCGAGTCCATCAGCGCCTGGAATGAGGCGTCGATGATGTTGTCGGAGACGCCGACGGTCCACCAGCGGCTGCCTGTGCCGTCCTGGCTTTCGATCAGGACGCGGGTGATCGCTTCGGTGCCGCCATTGAGGATGCGGACCTTGAAGTCGACCAGGGCCAGGTCGGCGATCTCGTCCTGGTATTTGCCGAGGTCCTTTCTGAGCGCGATATCGAGGGCATTGACCGGGCCGTTGCCTTCGGCAACCGACATGCGTTCCTCGCCGTCGACGGTCACCTTTACAATGGCTTCCGAGACGGTCTTGATCTGGCCTTTGGCGTCGTAGCGGCGCTCGACCATGCAGCGGAAGCTTTCGACGCGGAAGAACTCCGGCACCGAGCCCAGCGTGCGCCGCGCCAGCAGTTCAAACGAGGCGTCCGCGCCCTCATAGGCATAGCCGGTCGCCTCGCGCTCCTTGACGATCGAGATCAGGCTGTCGAGGCGATGGTCGGATTTGCCGACCTCGATGCCGCGGCGCTTCAGCTCGGCGATGAAATTCGCCTTGCCGCCCTGGTCCGAGACCATGACGCGGCGGCGGTTGCCCACGGTGTCGGGTGGCACATGCTCGTAGGTCGCCGGTTCCTTGATCAGCGCCGAGGCGTGGATGCCGGCCTTGGTGGCGAAGGCCGACGCGCCGACATAGGGCGCCTGCGCTTCCGGCGCGCGGTTGAGCAATTCGTCGAAATTGCGCGACAGGCGCGAGATGCCGGCGAGGCTTTCGGGCGAGATCCCGGTCTCGAAGCGGTTTGCGAAGGCCGGCTTCAGCATCAGGGTCGGGATGAGCGTGACGAGGTTGGCGTTGCCGCAGCGTTCGCCGATGCCGTTCAGCGTGCCCTGGATCTGGCGCACGCCGGCTTCCACGGCGGCCAGCGAATTCGCCACCGCCTGGCCGGTGTCGTCATGCGCGTGGATGCCAAGATTTTGTCCCGGGATGCCCGACGCGATGACCCTTGCCACGATCTCGCGGACTTCCGACGGCTGGGTGCCGCCATTGGTGTCGCAGAGCACGACCCAGCGGCAGCCGGAGTCATAGGCGGTCTTGGCGCAGGCGAGCGCATAGCCGGGATTGGCCTTGAAGCCGTCGAAGAAATGCTCGCAATCGACCATCGCCTCACGACCGGCCGATGTCGCCGCCTTGACGGATTCGGCGATCGATTCGAGGTTCTCGTCGTTGGTGCAGCCGAGCGCGACGCGGACATGGTAGTCCCAGCTCTTGGCGACGAAGCAGATCGCGTCGGATTTTGCCTGCAGCAGCGCAGCGATGCCGGGATCGTTCGACGCGGAGACCCCGGCGCGCTTGGTCATGCCGAAGGCGACGAAGGCGGATTTCCGCGTCCGCTTCTTGTCGAAGAACGCGGTGTCGGTCGGGTTGGCGCCCGGATAGCCGCCCTCGACATAATCCATGCCGAACGCGTCCAGCATGTTGGCGATGGCGATCTTGTCCTCGACGGAAAAGTCGACGCCCGGCGTCTGCTGGCCGTCGCGCAGCGTGGTGTCGAAGAGGTAGAGGCGTTCGCGGGTCATTGCCGTCCAAACCTGTCGGTCGTGCGGATCAGTTGATCGAGGATGCCCGGCTCCGAAAACGCGTGCCCTGCCCCCTCGATGAGGTGGAAAGCGGCTTCCGGCCAGGCCTTGTGCAAGCCCCAGGCGTATTTCGCCGGGCACGGCATGTCGTAGCGGCCGTGGACGATGACGCCCGGAATGCCGTGCAGCTTGTGCGCGTCGCGCAGCAGCTGCCCCTCTTCCAGCCAACCGGCATGGACGAAATAGTGGTTCTCGATGCGAGCAAAGGCGAGCGCGAAATCGTCCTGCGAATGCTGCGCGTCGATGTCCGGCGCGGGCAGGAGCGTGATCGTCTGGCCTTCCCAGCGGCTCCAGGCGAGCGCCGCCTCAAGCTGCGCCTCGCGGTCCGAGCCCACCAGGCGCTTGCGGTAGGCCGCCATCATGTCGCCGCGCTCGCCCTCCGGGATCGGCGCCATGAAGCGCTCCCACTTGTCCGGGAACATTTCGGATACGCCGAACTGATAATACCACTCAAGTTCCGCGCGCGTCAGCGTGTAGATGCCGCGCAGGACGAGTTCGCTCACACGCGCCGGATGCGTCTCGGCGTAGGCGAGCGCCAGCGTCGAGCCCCACGACCCGCCAAACACCAGCCATTTGTCCACGCCCGCCAGTTCACGCAGCCGCTCTATGTCGGCGACGAGATGCCAGGTCGTGTTCGCTTCCAGTTCGGCATGCGGCGTCGAGCGCCCGCAGCCGCGCTGGTCGAACAGCATGACGTCGTAGATCGCGGGATCAAACAGCCGCCGGTGCTCCGGCGAGATGCCGCCGCCCGGCCCGCCGTGCAGGAACACCGCCGGCTTGCCGCCCGGTTTGCCCGAACGTTCCCAATAGATGCTGTGTCCGTCGCCGACATCGAGCATGCCGGTTTCGTAAGGATCGATCTCGGGATAGAGGCCGCGCAATTCGGTCAAAGCCGCAGCCCCTGCGTCGGCCAGTTGTCCGTTTCATGGTCGGGATGCTGGAACGAGATCATCGTCTCCTCCCGCCGCTTGGCATCCTCCTCCGGCGTCCGCTTCGGCGCGTCGAAGATGTGATCCACCCAGGCGATTGCCGAGCCGGTGTTGACCTGGATCTTCGGAACAAGGTCGCTGCGGTCGTCGAAGGCGCCAATCGCGATCTCCAGCCCTTCCGGATGGCGATAGGTCAGCGGCGTGCCGCAGCGGGCGCAGAAGCCGCGGTCGATGTTGACCGAGGACTGGAAGTAGCTCGGCTGCTCGCGGGTCCACTCGACGCCCTCCTTCGGCGCGCTGACCAGCGGGCCGAAAAAGCCGCCGAACGCTTTCTGGCACATGCGGCAATGGCAGATCGAGGCGCGCCCCAGCTTGCCATGGATGCGAAAGCGCACCGCGCCGCACTGGCATCCACCTGTTCTGATCGTATCGCTCATGACTTGGGCTCCTCTGGCCACTGGTCGGTGTCGTAGTCCGGATGCTGGTAGGAAACGAGATCGGCAAGGAACGGCGCGTCCGCGATGTCGGCCATCGTATCCTCCTGCGGCAGGATGTGGATCTCGTCGGCATACGGCAATTTCGCCTCGGTCCCCCACTGGATGGTCGGGCGGATGGACGACGGGTCGTCGAAGGAGGCGATGGCCAGGGCCACGCCATCCGGCGCCACATAGGTCAGCGGCGTGCCGCACGCGCCGCAGAAGCCGCGAAACGCAAAGTTGGACGACTGGAAACGCTTCGGCTGCCCCCGTGTCCATTCAAGCTTCGCCCCGCGCACCGACACCAGCGGCAGGTAGAAATTGCCGGCTGCCTTCTGGCACATCCGGCAGTGGCACACCGACGCGTCGCCCAGCGCGCCCTCGACGCGGAAGCGCACGGCACCGCACTGGCAGCCGCCGGAGTAGTGGGGACGGTTGTCGAGGCTCATCGCTCACTCCGGCCGGTGGCAGACGGCTTCGATATTGTTGCCGTCGGGATCAAAGACGAAAGCGCCGTAGTAATCCGGATGGTAGTGGGCGCGGATGCCCGGCGCGCCATTGTCACGCCCGCCGGCGGCCATCGCCGCGGCGTGGAACGCGTCGACCTGGGCGCGGCTCGAAGCCGAGAACGCATAATGGCGTCCGGGGCCCGCTTCCGCAGCCTCGACCAGCCAGAAGTCCGGCTTCTCGCGGCCATAACCGACATAGAGCTTTCCGCCGGTGTGCTCAGGCGGCACGGTCATCAGCAGCCTGGCCCCGAGCGCCTCGAAGACGGCGTCATAGAAGGCCTTGGATTTTTTGGGGTCGGTCGCGAATATGCCGGTGTGGTCGATCATGGGTGTGGGTCCTCCTGATGGGTTGCGGCCGGCGGGCGCGGTTGCATCGTTGTGGCGGCCAGCCCGGCCGCCGTCACGATATGCTGGCACACGCCATCAATGTCGCGCAGCACGTCGTCGTTCCAGAAGCGCAGGACGGTCCAGCCGCTTGTTTCGAGAAACGCGGTTCTGTGAGCATCACGTTTGGCGACGTCCTCGTCGCCGTGCTGGCTGCCGTCGAGTTCGATCACCAGCTTGAGAAGCGGACAGGCGAAGTCGACAATGAAGTCGCCGATTTTGAATTGCCGCCGGATCGACAGATCCATCAACCGGTGCGCGCGGACCTCATTCCACAGCTTCAGTTCAGCGGGTGTCATGTTCCTTCGCATGGCCTTTGCGCGGGCGCCGTTGTTTGGAGGTGGCGGCGTGTGCGGCATGGCTAGTGCTGCCTCCGCCTAGACAGAGACAGAGGCCGAAAGGGTAGCGCTCCGTCACGCCCCCCTCTGCCCTGCCGGGCATCTCCCCCACACGGGGGGAGATTGGCCGTCATGGATGTTCGCGCCAATTGTCGACGTTGCAAAGTGAGCGCCGCCGCCGGAACTACCAATCTCCCCCCGTGTGGGGGAGATGGCCGGCAGGCCAGAGGGGGGCGCTGTCCCGCAAACGTTGCCCCTAGCGCCCTCACCGCTTCACCTCCCATGTCGTGATGCGTTCGCCGGTGGCGGGGTCCTTGCCGTCCTTGAGCTGGATGCCTTGCGCCAGAAGCTCGTCGCGGATGCGATCGGCTTCGGGCCAGTTTTTCTGGGCGATGAAGGCGAGGCGTTGGTCAATCTGTTGCTTCAAGTTGCCTACATTGAGATCGGATTGGAGCGTTAAAAGCGTGCCTTCCTGATAAGTCTCCCAGCGTTGCATCTGGTCGAAAGTGGTCAACCCAAGCCAGCTCATTGTCGCATATAATGAATGCCCCGCTTCTATCTCCTTGCGCTTTGCCAATCGGTGCAGGTCAGCCATCACTCCGGAAAAACTCAGGTCATTTGAGAGCTCGGCTGCGGCAACAGCTGATGGTAACAGTTCGGAATAGTATTGCCGATTACCCTCCTGCCAAGAGAGGCCTCGCGTCCAAGCGGCTTCTTTCCAAGCCGCGAGTGTGGCCTCCGCCTCCTCCAGCTTCCGCACACTAAAATCGATCGGCTCGCGGTAGTGCGTCATCAGCATCGCCAGCCGCAGCACTTCGCCCGGCCACTTGCGCCCGCCGAACTTCTCCGTCTCCAACAGCTCATTGATCGTCACGAAATTCCCGTCGCTCTTGGACATTTTCTTGCCCTCGACCTGCAGGAAGCCGTTGTGCATCCAGACGTTGGCCATGACGTCGGTGCCGTGGGCGCAGCGGGATTGGGCGATCTCGTTTTCGTGGTGGGGGAAGATCAGGTCGAGCCCGCCGCCGTGGATGTCGAAGACCTCGCCGAGATAGGCCGCTGACATCGCCGAGCACTCGATGTGCCAGCCGGGCCGGCCGCGGATGTGGATGTGGTCGCCTGCGGGCAGATCGAAATGGGCTTCCCAGCCGGGTTCCTCGGCGGAGCTTTCCTTCCACAGCACGAAATCCGCCGGGTTCTTCTTGTGGGCCTCGACCGCGACGCGGGCGCCGGCCTGCTGCTCGTCGAGATTGCGCTTCGACAGGCCGCCGTAGTCGGGCATCGACGTCACGTCGAAAAGGACTTCGCCTTTGGAAACATAGGCGTGGCCGCGATCGATCAGGGACTGAATCAGGCTCATCATGTCGGCCTTGCCGTCTTCTCGCGGCAGCACGAACTCCGTCGCGCGCGGCTGGTGGGTCGGCGGCAGGCAGCCGAGCGCCGTCACGTCCTTCTGATACTGTTCGTAGGTCGGTTCGGTGACCTTGCGGATCGCCTCGTTCAGCGACAGCTTTCCGGATGCTATGTCGGCGCCGTAGTCGCGGAGCGCACGCGCGTTGATCTTGTCGTCGACGTCGGTGATGTTGCGGACATAGGTGACGTGGTTGTCGCCATAGACGTGCCGCAGCAGCCGGAACAGCACGTCGAAGACGATCGCCGGCCTCGCATTGCCGATATGGGCGTAGTCATAGACGGTCGGGCCGCAGACATACATGCGGACGTTGTTCGGATCGATCGGGACAAAGTCCTCCTTCGCCCGCGTCAGCGTGTTGTAGAGCCTTAGTCCTTTGAAGCCTTCAGACATCATCCACCCAGATTTCAAGCGCAACTACGCGGGCCTGCTGGCCGGGGCGTTTGCTTGTCTTTGGGAGAGAAGGCGAAAACGACCGGACCAGCGAGAGCGCTAGCCGATAATGCAAATCCCGCAAATGGCGAAGATCGTTTTCATCCCGGCTTTATGCGGCGTGCGTCGCATCCGCGTCAAGTGGCAACCAACCGCCGGGTGGGCGACACGATGCCGATACATCGACAGCCGACATAGGCAGCATCGACGACTCCACACACAGGTATGAGGTGTGTCGTTTCAACATCACCGTGGTGACAAATCGTCAACCATGAATCTGTAAAAGGCCGCCGTCCGGGAAATGCCTGCCTGGAGACAGAATTCGGTCCCAATCGAAGGTCAATTCGGCTGCCACCAGAACGGGACCAAAAGGGAAGAGACATGACCCGCACCATCAGCGAATCCGAACGCGCTCGTCAGCAATACGCGGCGCTCGCCAGCCATTACCGCGCCATTGGCCCGGCCGCCATCGTGGCCGCGCTGATCTGCGCAAAGAAGAAGAACATCAAGCAGCAGGTCGTGCTGAACCGCGCCGCCTGACCGGCCGGTAGCCTCAGAACAGCTTCATCTGGCGGTCGTCAGGTTGAGGCGCAGTCTGTGCCGGCGGTTCGGAAGCGATCGCCACTGGCTCCTGGACCTCCGGGCCCATGTTGGCGACCTTGTTGACCCGGTCCGAAATCGGAATCGCCTCGAAGAACTCCGGCTGGATCGGCCGCATCAGATCGGCGACGTCGCGCGGCTCACTGGTTCGGCAATCGAGCCAGCGCGCAAAATCCTCCGGTCGGATCACCACCGGCATGCGGTCATGAATCGACGCGATGTCGTCATTCGCCGCCGTGGTCAGGATCACGGCGGTGTCGATTTCCGATCCGCCGGCCTCGTGCCAGGTCTCCATCAGCGCGCCAAACGCAACGATGCCGCCGCCCTTCGGCCGGATGAAGAAGGGCTGGCTCTTCTTCGAGCCGTCGCGCCGCCATTCGTAGAAGCCGGTCGCGGGGATGAGCGCACGGCGATGCCGCATCGCGGCGCGGAACGACGCCTTTTCCGCTGCCGTCTCCGACCGCGCATTGATCAGCAGCGGCATGTCTTTCGGATCTTTCGCCCAGCCCGGAATCAAGCCCCAGCGCACCAGGAGTGATCGCCGCCCGGGCAGGTTCGAGCCCGGCTCGCGTGGTTCGCCCGCGATCACCAGCAGGATCGGTTGCGTCGGCGCGATGTTGTAGCGCGGCGGAAAGTCGTCGATGTCGAAGGCAAGGAAATGCGCCTCGACCTCTTCCGGTGTCGCCGTGAATGCAAATCGTCCACACATCAGCCAGATGTGGCGGGTGGACTGCCAAGCGTCAAGGCGAGGCGTTGTCAGCCGGCAAGCGAGTCCATACGGTTCCTGCATGACAGATGCTCCCCTCCCCGCCGTGTCCATCGCGCTGGTCGACGGCGACCGCGTGTTGCTGGTCCGGCGTGGCCGTGCGCCGGCAAAGGGGCTTTTTGCCTTTCCGGGCGGACGTGTCGAACACGGGGAAACACTGGAACAGGCCGTGCGGCGCGAACTGTCCGAGGAAACCGGCCTGGCGGCGGGCCCTGTCGCGCTCGTCGAAACGCTGGACATCGAGCGGGAGGGTTCCGGCGCGGCGTTCCGGCTGCATGTCTTCACCGCGCGCTACACCGGTGGCTCGGTCGTGGCAGGCGACGACGCTGACGAAGCGGCCTGGTTCAGCCTTGCCGAGATGGAGGCGCTGCCCGTGATCCCGTCCGTCGTCTCCGTCGCCCGCGCGCTGCTGGACACCGACCCAGCCTGTTAGCCAAATCCGACGTTTCCAGCGCATATGCCTTGCAGACGCCAAGATCATTGGCGACAAGGGCTTATGCTGCGTCGCGCGATCTTCTCCCTGACCATCTTTTTGGCGCTGGGCCTGACCGGCCTCGGCCCTCGTCCCGCCGTGGCGGCAGAAGCTCCGTTCGAGACCAGGCTGCTTCGCCTGTCCGAAATATTCGGATCGCTGCACTACCTTCGCAATCTCTGCGGCGAGACCGGCAACCAGTGGCGCAACGAGATGGAAGCCATGCTCCAGGCCGAAAATCCGGCGCCGGCGATGCGCGCGCGCTATGTTTCCAGCTTCAATAGCGGCTACCGCGCGTTTTCGGGCGGATACTCGGCCTGCACGGAATCCGCCTATGCGGCGATCGGGCGCTACATGAAGGAAGGCCAGGAGCTGTCGCGCGACACCGCGGTGCGTTTTGGAAATTAACCCTTCATTGACTTTTCCGGGAACCGTCGCGTACGGATAAGTTTAACTGTGTTAATTCTCTTAATGGGACATTAAGGATGGTTGCAGGCTGGTGAATCGGCTTGTGACGACGGGTGGATCGAAATGGGACATGGATTGGTCGAACTCGACGCTCTCATGCGCGAGGAAAAGCGTCTCACAGCGCTGGAAAGCCAGACGGAAGCCTGGGCCGAAGGGCTGTCGGCCGGAATCGAGCCGGAGCTGATCGCGGAAGTGGCGCTTGCGACGGCGTTCACGGAGTTGCTCAGGACCTGCGGCGAGGATGCGGCGGTCGCGCTTGTCGACCGGATGCGCGAGCGGATCATCGGCGGCGAATTCGCGCCGGAACACCAGCGCCATTGACGCGACGGCCGTCCGGGGGCTTTGATTGGCCGGAAATGGACAGGCAAGACAGATGAGGCAGGCCTCGCGGACAACTCGCGCGCAGAAAGCATCGGGCACGGCATGTGCGATGGCGCTGCTCGTCGCATTGCTCTCGACCGGCCCTGCCGGGGCGCTCAGCGAAATCAAGCCGGACGACACCCAGCCGCCGTCAGTCACGGAGCCGACGCAACTCCCAGACATCAGCCCGGATGCGCCCGACACGTTGCCTGCGCCGGATCCGGTTCAGGCTCCCACACCGAGCGCGCCAACCGAAGCCACCGAGCCCGAGGATGGAACTGAGACCGCCGATCCGGCGCGGCCTCATATCGACCCGGATGCCGCCGATCCCGAGATCATCTACGACCTGTCGCGCCTGCCGCAATCCACACGGCGCATGCGCGAACTCATCCTCGAGGCGACCAAGAGCGGGGATATCGAAAAACTTCGGCCGCTGATCGGCATGGGCGACGACGCGACGATGCTGTCCTTCGGTGGGGTGGAGGGCGACCTGATCGCCCATCTCAAGCAATTGTCGGGCGATGGCGAAGGCCATGAGATCCTCGCGATCCTCGAAGAGGTATTGGAGGCTGGCTTCGTCCATCTCGACGCCGGCAAGCCGGAAGAGCTCTATGTCTGGCCGTATTTCTTTGCCGTGCAGATCGAGAAGCTGACGCCGCCGCAGCGCGTCGAGCTGTTTCGGATCGTCACCGCCGGCGACTACGAAGACATGAAGAACTACGGCGCCTACATCTTCTACCGCGTCGGCATCACGCCCGAGGGGCGGTGGATGTTCTTCGTGGCGGGGGATTGAGAGGCCGGCCGGCGGCCGCGCGAGGCGCGGCGCGGATCGTCAAGCCTCACTGAATTCAACGGGCTGCCCCAACCCTGAAGTGACGATTTCACTCTCCCACATCACCCGCATGCCGCGCACGAACGTCCCCACCGGCCAGCCGGTGACCTGACGCCCGTCATGCGGCGTCCAGCCAGCGCGTGAGCCCTGCTGCGCATTGGTGATCGTCTCGCGGCGCTTCATATCGACGATGGTGAAATCGGCGTCGTAGCCGGCCGCAATCCGGCCCTTGCGGGCCATGCCGAAGATGCGGTTGGGGCCGTGGCTGGTCAGGTCGACGAGGCGCTCCAGAGTCAGCCGACCGGCGTTGACGTGGTCGAGCATCACCGGAACCAGCGTTTGCACGCCAGTCATGCCCGAAGGTGAGTCGGGATAGGGCTTCTGCTTTTCCTCAAGCGTGTGCGGTGCATGGTCGGAGCCGAGCACATCGACGATGCCCTGCGAGATGCCGCGCCAGACGCCGTCGCGGTGGCGGTCGGAGCGGACCGGCGGG
>Ga0209906_100172_pt1 | contig 65622 bp, 58 predicted proteins | sample FECB24metaG_FD_188303 | JGI IMG/M metagenome (GOLD analysis project Ga0209906, IMG submission 188303) | Cyanobacterial communities from the Joint Genome Institute, California, USA from Joint Genome Institute, California, USA - FECB-24 metaG... ... | reverse complement strand
AATAAGGGTTCAAAAATTTCCCATTCTGTATCAGTGAGGTCGCTGGAATACGCCATTAGCATTGGATTTTAGATGCTGAGGAGTACCTTAATTCAAAACCTCATAAGATGTCAAATGGGTTCTATATTAATACTAAGCTGGAAAGCATAAGTAAATTTACTAACTTTTTAACCTTTTAACCGTGGAAGAGCTTTTGCAAGCTATAGAAAGAATTCTGCAATACAAGCCTCTTGCTCACATTCAGAAGTTTGTGCTTTATCAATCGTGGTTAGGCAAAACTTACGGAGAAATGGCAAAGGTATCAGGATACGGCTACGACTACATCAAAGAAGTTGGCTCTCAGTTGTGGCAAGACCTTTCTGAAGCAATTGGAGAGAGAGTGACGAAAAAAAATTTGCATATAGTCATAAATAAATACCAGCATGACAAAATAGGTGAGCAGGTGAATGGACTCCAACAGCAATTTGGGAGTGAATCTAGCTTACAAAAGGTTTTTCCAGACTCATTTTCAATGAGCAAGATGGACTTTCCTAGCGGTCCTGTACCACTAGGTTCTCCTTTCTACATTGAGCGCCCTCCACTGGAAAAACTTGTTTATAACGAGATTTTTCACCCTGGTTGCTTAATACGGATCAAAGCACCGAGGAAGATGGGGAAAAGTTCGCTGCTAATCCGGATGATTGCTCATGCTAGAGAGCAGGGTTATCATGTTGTCTATTTGGACTTTCAAGAAGCTGACGAAGACGTTTTTGCTTCGCTTGATCAATTTTTGCGTTGGTTCTGCGTCAATGTCAGCAGACAATTAAACCTCTTTCCCAGTTTGGATGATTTTTGGGATACAGAAATGGGCAGCAAGGTAAGCTGCAAAATCTATTTCGAGGCGTATCTGCTGCAATACATTGATAGTAATGCTGTAGTTTTGGCTTTAAATGAAGTCCATCGGGTTTTTGAACATCCCAATATTGCCCAAGACTTCCTGCCAATGCTGCGATTTTGGCACGAACAAGCAAAGCAGGATCAGACTTGGCAAAAACTACGGTTAGTCGTAGTTCACACAACAGAAATTTATGTTCCGCTCAAGCTCAACCAATCGCCTTTTAATGTAGGAATAACGGTTACGTTGCCACCGTTTACCCTCAAGCAAGTACAGAATTTAGCACACTGTTACGGACTGGATTGGGCAATAGATAAGGAAGGGGCAAAACGTCTTGCACCTCTACAAGCAATGGTAGGAGGACATCCCTATCTGGTGAACCTTGCGCTTTATTATCTATCTCAAGGAGAAATGACGCTAGAGGTGTTATTACAAACAGCATCCGCACCAAGTGGGATTTATGGTCAGCATCTCAGAGAACTGTTGACTTTACTCCAAGAAGAACCACAACTAATATCAGCTATGCAACAGGTGATTGCGGCAGATGAAAGAATAGAGTTAGATGCGATCGCAGCTTACAAACTAGAAAGTATAGGTTTGGTTCAACTAAATGGCAATCAAGCTCGTGCTAGCTGCGAGTTATATCGCCTTTATTTTAGCCAACAAATGGGGTTTAAATTGTATTTTTTACTATGATATATGCTCAATAATAAACTTCTTGAAAAAGTCAATGTTATGAATATAAAACTACAGATAACAAAGAAGAAACACCGATGAATTATCTGTGTTATGTCTGAAATTATGTTCGCTGCAAAAAGTTACGATTGTTGGAAATTTGGAGAGCGAGCATAACTTCCTAAGCCAGTAGTTGCTTTTTCACTTATTTGTATTTTTGCAAAAAGTTTAATATTAATTTATGCCGCTAAAAAAGCACTCTTTACCGGGTAGTGCAAATAAGGTTATCATCCATTAGTCAATATATACGGAACCCCAAAGAATGTTTCACCTATTGCTCGCTTAATTGAAGGGCAATCTTGTTCCCCTGCATACTCCACTAAAATCACCGCTTTACTAGTGCAGTACTGAATTTTTCTCACATCTACTAGCAGGAAACCTGGATTCTCGGTTTTTAGTTTTTGAATGAACTGCTGATTCTCTTGCAAAACTTTCTGAGCCTCTGCAATTTCAGGGAATTCCAAACAAGACGTAAATGATTTTGGAGGTGTGGACTTTAAAATTTGATAGGCACCACAGGTAGCTAACGAAATCGGCTGAACTTGATTACAGGCACTAGCAAGTCCGATAAGAAGCATTCTAATTAAAGTTCTCTGGTATTTATTCATGCTCATACCTGAGTTTCGATAAGGCACTACAAGATAGTGGCTAGCAGCTAGGCGAAGTCTCTTTGACAGAGATTTATAAAGAGCTTTTTAATGCTATTACAAACAATTAAAACCTAGAATACCAAGGTTTAACAATAGTAAGGCTTACGCCTATATGAAAGACCATAAACTGATACCTAATATGTTAGAAAAATCACGATTCAATCGACGATTACACAGTGTCTCACTACGTGCCACCGCCACTTTCTTGTAGGCGATCGCTCCCGTTGTGATTTGTCTGAACTAGATAACCCGCAACTTGGGTTATTTACATACACAACAAATTTTCTACCTAAAATTTCCAATCAAATGAACCATTATCGATACCAAGTTGGTGGCACGCTCACTAGCAATGCTCCTAGCTATGTTGAGCGTCGGGCAGATTTAGAACTCTACGAAGCCTTAAAGCAGGGTGAATTTTGCTATATCCTCAGCTCTAGGCAAATGGGCAAATCATCACTCATGGTCAAAACAAAGCATCGTTTGCAACAAGAGGGCTTTAGATGTGCCACAGTTGATATGACCAATATTGGTTGTGAAAATATCACTCCAGAGCAGTGGTATAAGGGAATTATAGGCGACCTATGGTTAGGTTTTAAATTGCTGGGAAAAGTCAATTTAAAATCCTGGTGGCAAGAGCAAAATGAGATTTCTTTGGTGCAGAAACTCAGCCGTTTCATTTCGGAAATACTGTTACCTCAGTTTCCTGATGAAAAACTGTTTATCTTTATTGATGAAATTGATAGTATTCTTAGTCTTGATTTCCCCATTGATGACTTTTTTAGCCTAATTAGATTTTGTTATAATCAACGAGCGATCGCTCCAGAATATCATCGAATTACATTTGTAATTTTAGGCGTTGCTACACCCTCAAACTTAATTGAATATCGAAATCATACTACCCCTTTTAATATTGGTAAAGCTATAAAAATAGATGGGTTCACTTTTGAAGAAGCTCAACCATTAGCTCTGGGACTAGAGACAAAGTTTAATTATCCCCAGAGAGTCTTGAAAGAAGTATTAACTTGGACAGAAGGGCAACCATTTCTTACTCAAAAACTATGTCGGCTGCTTGTAAGTTTATCTGAAGATGATGCGGGTAACAAGCTCAAAATTCCCCCTGGCACAGAAACATTTTGGATAGAAAATGTGGTGCGATCGCACATAATCGACAGTTGGGAATCACAAGATGAACCTGAGCATTTGCGGACAATTCGCGATCGCATCCTCAAAAATGAACAATCTGCTGCTCGTTCGTTAGGAACTTATCAGCAAATTTTACAAGGAGTTAAAGTGCCAGTTGACGATAGTCGAGAACAAGTAGAACTACTGCTATCTGGCTTAGTGATTAAAAAGCAAGGTTTTCTAAAAGTCAAAAACCGAATTTATCAAGAAGTTTTTAACCAAGAATGGGTTGGAAAACAATTAGCTGACTTGCGCCCTTACTATGAAGTCTTCAATGCATGGATAGCCTCAAAGCAGAAGGATGAATCTCGCTTATTGCGCGGGCAAGCCTTGATTGATGCCCAAACTTGGGCAAATGGCAAAAGTTTAGACAACTTAGATTATCAATTTTTAGCTGCTAGTGAAGAATTAGATCGGCGAGAAATGCAGCAAGTATTGGAGTCCGAACGTGCTCAAGAAATTGAAGCACGACTTGCAGAAGAACAAAAAAGGCTGGCTCAACAAAGAAAAGCTTCCAAAATAGTAACGCTCCTGCTCGTGGGTATGACTATTAAGCTTGTAATTTCTATAGCGTGGGGAGTGTCGCTTTTACAAAAGATTCATATTCTGGAATCTCAAGTGAAACCTACCCAGATAGAGCATCAGTCAAGATGACCAAATAATTCATAATTCATAATTTTGTTAAATCCCATAAATAAATTTAGGGGAATTCCTTCTGCCCTCTGCCTCCTACCTCCTGCCTTTTTAAGGGTTTTTAGAGCCGTTGTTAGCGACTACTTCAAATTGACCCATGCAACCGTTTTCGGCGATCGCATCTTGATGGGGATGAAACATATACTTACCTGGATAGCGAAAAGCAAATTCTAAAATGTGCCTCTCAGCTATACCCATCGTAATTACATCAGTTTTCTCGCTAGCTTTCATACTCATGCCATAGCGATTGACATCAAAAAAGTTGGCGTGGAGGTGAAACGTCACTGCTGGATCATATTCAATGATGTTGAGGACATATAGCCGAATCAACTGATCTTGATAAATACGGATGGGATTATCCATGTAGTGGTGGGGCAGACCATTGAAGGCGTAATAATCATTATGGCTATCGTCATTCACGTCATAACCAGCCATCACTAGCACTATCTCATCAGCTGGGGGACGGGGAGTGGGTGGATCGATGATAAACATTCCGTACAGCCCCTTGGCAATGTGACGGGTGACTGGTTCAATATGGCAGTGGTACAAATGAACACCATAGGGTTCAGCATCAAATTCATAAATTGTCGCTTTGCCATTGCCAACTGGGCGAACGCCATCCATTTCTGCCGGATGAATGCCATGAAAATGTAAAGAATGAGAATGTCCCGCCTGATTGAGAAATAGTATTCGCACGCGATCGCCTTGTTTTGCCCGTAGCGTTGGCCCTGGTATGCGACCGTTTAAATCCCAGATGTTATAAGAGACAGCACTATTGAGTTTAATTATCGAAGTACCCGCAGTTAACTGAAATTCTCGGATGGTGCGCCCATTTTCTTGTTTGAGCGTTCCATAATCGAAATTTCTGAGCATTCTCATGGGGTTAGCAACGTCGTCTGGTGCGCCCATATCCAGCGGTGGCACTTTGACGGTTGACTTACTTTGCGGATTCAGCACCTGCCACAGTGCTGTTGCACCCATCACACTAGCGCCTGTTAAGCCCAGCTTCAGTAGTTGACGGCGGCTCCAAAGTTTTTCTTTACCCAGAGCGAAGTTGTTGGGCATAACATTCAATTACAATTAGCACAAAATATTTGCAAATATTTTGCAATTACCTCTGTGTATATTATAAGAATTAAGAATTGTTGTCAATAATTCTCAAATACTTAAATAGTGCTACTTAAGGGAGTAAATATAAATCTGGAAATTCAATTCAAGAAACTTTTGGCAAAATTTTCTAGTGTTTAATTAATGGATTAAGTAACTTTACTACGCCAAAAGTAAAATTACTTACTAATATTTTTGATTGTTTGATTTCTCTTCCTGATATGTTTGTTGCTTTAACACCACCTTAAGGGTAAACAATAAACCTCTTGCAAAAGTCTTAAAGTGCCCTCAGACTCAAGTCTGGACGGCAGTCGCTACAACGGAGGGAACCTCCGCAACGCGCTGCCTCGGCTACCCGAACAAAGCCTGCTTCATCAGGCTTTTAGGCATGAAGTCCGGCCTTGCGGACTTGGTTTTTATAGCCGCGACTTCAGTCGTCGGGTACTTTTGCAAGAAGTCTAATGAGTATGGCAGCACCTCGGATCTGGACGAAAGCAAGACACTGTTGGTAAGCTGTGGTGCATTTTATTTGCTTAGAAATGGGATGAATCGAATTTCTCCAATATTGTGGATGCTTGCGAATCTTGCCATTTTGAAGTTTTAATTTTGAATTGCTTGCCAGAGTGTACGCTGATTTAAACTAAGTCGTTGAAATACATTTGCGAGGTATATATAAAGCGTGCCGAGAATTGTTCTCAAGTCAAAACGCCTATCGCTAATTCTGATAGGAGTTCTGAGCTTTTATGTCATCGTTGGAGCATCTGCACCAGCCTATGCCATGCACATTATGGAAGGCTACTTACCAGGAAGTTGGGCGCTTTTTTGGTGGGTAGTGGCGTTACCATTCTTTGTTTTAGGATTGCGATCGCTAACTCGCATCACTCAAGCCAACCCAGAACTAAAATTACTCTTAGCATTGGCGGGAGCCTTTACCTTTGTGCTATCGGCGTTAAAAATGCCATCAGTCACAGGTAGTTGCGCTCATCCTACAGGAACAGGATTAGGCGCAGTTTTATTTGGGCCTTTAGCAATGTCGGTGTTGGGTAGTTTAGTTTTGCTATTTCAAGCGTTGCTATTAGCGCATGGTGGTTTGACGACACTGGGGGCAAATGCTTTTTCAATGGCGATCGCAGGCCCATTTGCTGCATATTGGATATATCACCTGATGATGCGGCTCACTGGTAAGCAAAGAATGGCCATCTTTTTAGCCGCAGCCATAGCAGATTTACTAACATACATCATTACTTCTATCCAACTTGCCCTAGCTTTTCCCGCTCCAGTTGGTGGGTTTATTGCCTCATTCGCCAAGTTCGCTGGGATTTTTGCAATTACTCAAGTTCCTCTAGCAATTAGCGAAGGTTTGCTGACTGTGCTGGTGTGGAATTGGCTACAATCATACACACCTCAAGAACTGGAACTTTTGAAATTAATTAAACGGGAACCTCAACACAATGAATCAGTCTAAAAAGGGATTAAGTAACTGGCTGTTAGTGGGAGGGGTAGTGATTTTGGCAGCTGCACCGTTCATATTTGCCCGCAACGCTGAATTTGCAGGTGCAGATGACAGAGCTGCAAAAGCCGTAACTGAAGTACAACCTGGATATAAACCCTGGTTTCAACCACTAATGCAAGTGCCTAGTTGCGAAGTGCAAACCTTTTTATTTGCGTCTCAGGCGGCTTTAGGTGCTGGAACCCTTGGGTATTTGATTGGGTTGTCCAAGGGGCGTTCCGAACAGAGAAAGAATCGTGATGAACATTCAGATTGACACGCTTGCTTACACTAATCGGCTGCGGTGGTTAGCGCCAGAGCAGAAATTGCTGTTTGCGATCGCTCTGCTAATCATCACTGCCTTTAGCCATCCCTTAGTTCAAGTTTTGATTGCAGTTTGGATTAGTACTTGGACAGTGATTTATGCAGGTATTCCTAGCAAAATTTATTTAAAATTAGTTTATATTGCAACTATGTTCTGGTTGACAAGTTTACCAGCTTTAGTCATTAATGCCGTAGATCTTTCTCACTTATATTTGGTGCAAAATGACTCAATAACAGGGTTCAATCTTGGCTCTTATTATGTTTACATTAGTGTTCACGGTATTAAGCAGGGTTTGACAATTTTGACACGAGCGATCGCTTCTCTTTCCTGTTTATATTTCATCATATTAACTATTCCCTTTACCGAACTTTTACAAATTCTGCGTCGCGTCGGTTTCCCTGTACTTTTAACAGACCTATTATTACTGATGTACCGCTTTATTTTCGTCCTCTTAAATACAGCCGCTGAGTTATGGACTGCACAACAAGCTCGTGGCGGCTACCGCACTTTTAACATTGCGATGAAAAGTTTAGCTCTATTGATTAGCCAATTACTCAAGCGAACTCTAGAAAACTATCGTCAAGTCTCCTTGAGTTTGGCATCACGGGGCTTTAATGGAGAATTTCAGGTTTGGCATCCTCATCGCTATTATCTATCCAAGCGGTATGCTATGGAAGCAATTATCGGATGTGCAGTATTAATAGCAGTGGATTGGTATAATGCAGCAATCGTTACTCGAATTTGAGCAGGTATATTACACTTATCCAGGCGCACAACAATCAGCTTTGAATGGTTTAAACCTGAAAATTCCTGCTAATAAAAGATGTGCATTAATCGGTCAAAATGGTTGCGGTAAAACCACACTGTTTTTATTAGCTAATGGTCTATATAAAGCTCAGAAAGGTTGTGTGAGGTGGCAAGGTAAACCTCTGCAATATGACCGTCAATCCTTGATGAAATTACGCCAAAAAGTTGGGCTAGTTTTTCAAGATCCAGAGCAACAATTAGTAGCCTCTACCGTTGAAGAAGATATTTCTTATGGCTTGTGCAATTTAGGATTGCCTACAGGAGAAATTAAACAGCGAGTCGAGCAAGCTTTAGTTGAGTTTGGACTGACTGAACTAGCAGAAAGACCTGTGCATCATCTGAGCTTAGGGCAAAAAAAGCGAGTCTCTATAGCTGATGTTATGGTGCTAAGACCAGAATTATTGTTACTAGATGAACCAACGGCGTATTTGGATAGGTTACATACTCGTAACTTGATGTTAACCCTCAAAAAGATTCATGCATCTGGCACAACAATATTAATGGCAACCCATGACCTTGATTTAGTTTATCGCTGGGCAGACTGGATTTTTGTCATGGATCGGGGACAATTAGTGTTAGAGGGAAAGCCGCAGGATGTGTTTAACCAACGGGACGCTCTTGAAGATTTACAGCTAGGAGTGCCCTTGATATATGAGATGTTATTTGCTGAGGGAGTAGCTGAAGAAGGGCCAGTTTTAGAACGGTTGCGGCAAAGGATACTGAATCTATTTCGCTACTTTTGAGTAGAAAGTCGAAAATACTTAATTTAATTAATTGTAGGCAAATCTGAAAGCAACTACTTAAATGAGTATCTTCCCATTTTTTCAAGAATTTATCAACGTTGAACGCCTAATCTTAAAAATATAATTAATAAAATTTATTTAAAAACGAATAAATATGTTATTAGACGTAGATTTTATTGTCTATCTGTCTCAAGTAACACTATAAAATCCCCCACGAGGGCATTGCAAAAGAAGGGAAAATCTTGTTTGTTATTAATTTGATGCCGTAGTTATATTACTTAACTTTGTGTAAATAAACATATTAAATTCGTGACAAATTATGCATATTCCTGATGGGTTTGTTTCTCCACCAGTGGCAGCAGCTACTGGTTTGGTGAGTGCAGCAGCGCTTTTTATTGCCTTTGGGCGATCGCAAGAGGCTTTTGGTGTCCGTCGTGCTCCTATATTGGGCTTAACCACTGCCTTTATTTTTGCTGCCCAGATGATCAATTTTCCCGTCGCCGGAGGCACTAGCGGTCACTTATTGGGAGGAACCTTAGCTGCGATCGTCTTGGGCAGTCCTTGGGCGGGAACGTTGTGCATTGCCACGGTTTTAATTATTCAAGCTGTGCTATTTGCCGATGGCGGGATCACAGCCTTGGGAGCGAATATTTTGAACATGGCAGTCATTGGTGTTTGGGTTGGTTGGGGATTAACCCAAACCTTACAGCGGCTCTTTGGCGGATCTAAAGGGCGCTTACCTTTGGCTGCTGGCATAGCTGCTGGTTTAAGTGTCGTGGTAGCCGCCATAGCTTGTGCTATTGAGTTAGTCCTTTCGGGAACTGCACCCCTAGCCATAGTTTTACCAGCCATGACTGGTGTGCATATTTTAATTGGCATTGGCGAAGGGTTAATTACTGGGGGTGTGCTGACTTACCTAGCCACAGCACGACCAGATTTATTACCAGGGGAACAGTACGAGTTTCGCGGCTGGTCGGTTCCTGTTGTGAGCATTTTCCTGATTGCAGGTGTGCTGTCACTGTTTGCCTCAGCCTGGCCTGATGGCTTGGAAAAAGTTGCGGAAAACACTGGCTTTATTGACTTAGCCAAACAAGTGCGGGTAATTGTGCCGACGCCGTTGGCTGACTATGGTATTGAAGGTTTGGGGCCAATTGGCACTAGTATTGCTGGACTTGTGGGAGCTGCGGTTTGCTTTGCTGTCGCCTTTGGGATTGCCAAGGTTGTGAAACCGAATAATGCTTAAACTTGCCTTGTCATTACGCTTGCACTTGTCTCTAGTGATTGTGATCGGGGCAGCTTTATTAAAGTATCATGCTTGGTATTGCCTGGGTGTGTATGGCGCGATCGCACTTTTGTGGGTTGGACTATTGCGCGTACAAATACGCCAGTTGGGAGGATTACTCGGTACTGAATTGATTTTCCTGTCTTTGCTGGCGTTACCTTTGGGATGGGAACGAGCGAGTTTTTTGCTGGTTCGTTCCCTCATTTGTCTGCTCACTATGAATAGTTTCTTGTTAACCTTACCGCCCCATAGTTTCGGTATCGCTCTCAAAAGCTTACCTGTGCCAGCACCTTTAAAGGAAAACTTGCTGTTAGCTGGGCAATACATGGAAATTTTGCTCTCAGAAGTAACCCGTATGCAGCGTAGCGCTCAATTACGCGGGTTGAATGGAACTGCGGGATGGTTGCGCTACGCCAGTGCTGCCATGATTGGAGCTTTGTACCTCCGCAGTCTGGACAGAGCAGAACGAGTCTACGCCGCAATGGTAACTCGTGGTTACAATGGGCAATTGCCCATAGATTCCAGCTTCAGACCAAAAGAGCGGCTTATATTGCTAGCAGCTTGGGCGATCGCTGCTTGTTTGACCATAACTTCTTACAGAATTTAGCGCAGTTGTGAATCTTGAAATCTTTGACTTCTAATCCTCAAAATCCAACCCATAACCCCCACGCTGCCGTGGTTGAGGTTCAGAACCTGGTGTATGCTTATTCTCAGCAAGAGCCAGTATTACAAGAAATTTCTTTTACCTTGAATTCAGGCGATCGCGTGGCATTGATGGGAGCGACTGGTTCCGGAAAAAGCACCTTGCTGGAAAACTTGATCGGCTTAAAACAACCACAAAATGGGAAAATTTGGATTAATGGCATTTTAGTAGAATCTACAACTCTGCCCCAAGTGCGTCGTCAAATTGGCTTCAGCTTTCAAGATGCCAACGACCAACTATTTATGCCAACCATCTTAGAAGATATTACCTTTGGGCCACGCAACTATGGTGTACCACCAGCATTGGCAATTGATCAGGCCCGGCAGTTATTAGCCGACTTTGGGCTAGAAGCCTACGCCAACCGTTCCGCCCACGAACTTTCTGGTGGACAAAGACGCCTTGCTGCCCTAGCCACAATTTTGGCTTTAGAACCGACAATCCTGATTTTGGATGAGCCAACTAACGGACTTGATCCAGCCTGGCGGCGTCACTTGGCGCAAGTATTGTTAAAGTTGCCTGTGCAGGTGATGCTAATCGCGTCCCATGACCTAAATTGGTTAGGCAAAGTTACTCAACGTGCTTTGGTACTTTCTGCCGGTCGCATTCAAATAGACGGCGACATTCAATCACTTTTGCAAGACGGGGATACTTTAGACCAGTTGGGTTTGCCGGTAGATTGGTGATCCTTGAGTGAAGAGGTAGGGGGCGGAGGGGAGGAGGAGATACATTTATTTTGGAATGTAACAATGAGGCTTTGAGCTTTGTGAATCCACCTCAGAACTCCATTAACGAACCTTTGAGCTTCGTGAATCCACCTCAGAACTCCGTTAATGAACCTCTGAGCTTTGTGAATCCACCTCAGAACTCCGTTAACGAACCTCTGAGCTTCGTGAATCCACCTCAGAACTCCGTTAACGAACCTCTGAGCTTCGTGAATCCACCTCAGAACTCCGTTAACGAACCTCTGAGCTTCGTGAATCCACCTCAGAACTCCGTTAATGAACCTCTGAGCTTCGTGAACAAGCTAAAACTCTACTCTCCCCCTCCGCCCCCCTGCCCCCTGCCCCTTACCCTAGATACTATTTTTGCTCGTAATATTGAATACTATTGATTAGGCATAACTGCTCTTAAAGTGTTAACACCTGTGTCGCATAAATGTACTGTTATTGCTCCTGTTAGTCTGAGCATTGCATTGTTGGTTACTAGTTGCACTGATCATAAAGCCTCCCAGTGTCAGCGACTGATTAAAGTCGTGAATGCAGGGACTTCTCTGATTGAAAAAAAGAAAGGAACGCAGGTGATAACTAGCTTGCAACTCTCTAAGGATTTAGAATATATTACTAAATCGATTAAAGAACTGAACTTAAAAGACCCCAAGTTGAAAGAATTTCAAAGCGGTTTTGTCAAAGTTTTTGGGACTCTCAGTCAAGCGATCGCCAAGGCAGGTAAGGCTCTTGGCGCAACTAAAACAGCAGAAGCCTCAGTATCTGGTAGAGAAAGAATCCAAAAGGCTAGAGCAGATATTGACTTAACACTGACAGCAGCAGCTACAACTGTTGGCAAACAGTCAGATACATTAGTGAGGGATTTAAATAAGTATTGCAACCAGCCTTAATAATCCATTTGGGGAATGGGTGATTACTTTCTTCCCTTGATTTACTTATGTATTTTCCAGAACTATAGAGGCTTTCAGCCCTTTTTCATATCAGCAAATTTCAAAGTCCCAGTCAATCACCAATGACTGGGACTTTATCGTATATGGATATCCATCAGTAACTTTTATCACTTTTATTGCAAAAATATTCCTGATACATATCAACTTTGTCTGTCAAAGGGAATATTAATGTTAGTCAAATGAAATACCAAGAGTGATATGAATCTACTGATGGTGGGTGTGCTAACAACAGCACCAATTTCTGCGCTCAATTTACCAGAACAGCCTGTAATTCAGTCAAAAAATCTGGTGCAGCAGTCAACACAGGAATATTTATCTCAAGTAGTCCCAGTTGTTGAAATCACACCACCTGAATTCATCCAGCTAGATGGAAGTCGTCAAGCCACGCCATCAGCTATAAACAGTCAGTACAAAAATATACTGAAAAAAAGTAGAGAAAAAATTCAATTCCCAAGTTCTCTTAACTTATCTAAATCCAAAAATTCCCAACTTGTAATACAGGTTGCACAGAACCGCGAAAACACAGAAGAATTCTCCCCCTCTCCCCCTCGCTTCTTCTCTTCTCCACAGCTTCCAAGTCCAGACTCAGACAACCAGATGGCTGAAGTTACATCAGTGTCGCAACTTAAAGATGTGCAACCCTCTGACTGGGCTTTTGGTGCTTTGCAGTCTCTAGTAGAACGCTATGGCTGCATTGCTGGATACTCTGATGGCACTTATCTGGGCAACCGTACCATCAGCCGTTATGAATTTGCTGCTGGTTTCAACGCCTGCCTAGAGAGGATTAACGAAGTTATTGCTAACAATAAAACTAATACTGTTAATAATGAGGATTTGATTCAGATCCAAAGGTTGCAAGCCGAATTTCAGGGAGAGTTGCAGCAGTTGCACAAGCGTGTAGAGGCTATCAACGAGCGAACAGACGAATTGCAGACGAATCAGTTTTCCACAACTACCAGGCTATTTGGTCAAGCCATTTTTAGCGTGCAGGGAACGAACAGCACTGAAGTGGATTTATTTCCTAGAGATGGAGTGCCTGAACGCACAGGGGAAACGAATCTGACTTTCGCAAATAGCGTGCAATTAACCTTAGCAACTTCGTTTACAGGGCGAGATTTACTGCTAACAGGACTTTCTGCGGGCAATTTGGGTTCTACTGCATCGTTGGTATCTACTAATATGGGGCGGTTGGGTTTCGAGTCAAATACAGACAATAATCTAGCTGTTAGTGACTTGTCTTATCGATTTCCACTCTCAAATAACTTAGGAATTGTTGTGGGTACGGCGGGAGTCAACCCAGTTAACACCTTTCGCGGCATTAGTCCTTTAGAAGGTTCTGGGGACGGTGCGATTTCTCTATTTGGTCAGCGTAACCCGATTTTAAGTATTGGTAACGGCACGGGTGGTATAGGCTTTGACTGGCAAATTAGCGATCGCATCAGTTTCCAAGGCGTTTATAGTGCAGAAATTTCCAGTTTTTCAGGCAATATCAACCAAGGCGGACTATTTGGTGGTAGATGGACTGCTGGCGCTCAACTAAGTTTAGCGCCCACCAATAGCATTGATGTTGGAGTGCATTATCTTTACTCCCATTCCCCAGATGGCTTACTAGGAACTGGTATCGGCGATAGTCAGTTGATTTCGCCTTTTGCAGATCCTACAGCTTTCGATACCCAAGCTATTGGCGCTACCGTTGCTTGGCGCATTAACCCTAACTTGCAGTTGGGCGGTTGGGGTGGCTTTTCTTCCTCCCAGGCGGTCAATCTTTCTGGAAGTGTAGAAACCACAAATTGGCTGGTGTTCGCGGCCCTTCCCAATTTGATGCGTCGTGGCAATTTAGGGGGCGTTCTCGTAGGACAACCCCCCAAAATTACTTCCAGTACTTTACCTGAAGGATTCAATTTTCCCAACTTTTCTGATGGGGGGACAGCAGGCGATCGCAGTGATACATCAATACACGTAGAACTTTTTTACCGAGCACAACTGAATGACAATATTGCCCTAACTCCAGGTTTATTCGTCATATTCAATCCCGATCACAACGCTGCTAACGAGCCTTTAGTAGTTGGGGCGCTGAGAGCAACCTTCCGGTTTTAAATTTGTACTGATGTAAATGTAATTAAATATGCTGTGTCCATACTGGTGCAATCAGTGTTAAAAGTGAGTTTCACGCAATAGGAGCAAGGAAAACTTGCCCATAAACCTATGCGTGTTTTTTTAATAGGTAATAAAAGGAGCAATTTTCATGAAATTAAATTCATTAACTCAGCTACGTTGTGCAGTTGTGAGCAGCAGCAGTTTAGCCGCAGTCATCATCGGTTTGGGTGGAACAAGCGCTTTCGCTCAAATCACAATTCAAAGTACTGGCGCATTGTCAGGAACTATTCAACTTCCCAGGAATAATCCCAATTTCAATAACAGAGTTACTCGCGTTGATACAGATGACAGCGGAACTTACTCACGAAACGAAGGTTCTAAAAGTAACCCTAATTACGTTCCTGTATACAAGTCAGAATATGTGAAAGTACAAACTCGCTCCGATGGCAGTCTACATTATTTCGTTGACTTTAAAGGTATTCCAGTTGTCTCCTTTGATGGCGTACTCACTTCGCCGATTCTCTCAGGCGGTGAATTGACGCCGTATAAATATCAGGGACAATTAGCAGGAACCAAATTTCAAGGCGTAGTTCAAGATGAGTTTGGCTTAACAAGAGCCTCTTACACTGGCATTGTCACTGATCCAAAAACTGGAAACCAGTATCAAGGTACTTTTGAACTTAATGGACAAGGGCCACGATATAGCGATCGCAATGGTGGTGCAAGTCCCACAGTCTTTGATTTCAAATCCGATATCCCAGGTTCGCCAAGGGTTACATCATTGACTATGACTAACTCCCCCTTGGTGAGATTGACAATCACAGTACCCGCTACTGCAACTCTCATAACTCCTGCACCAGTAGTCAGCGGTGGTAGCATACCCACTCCCGCACCAGTAGTCAGCAGTGGTAGCATACCTACTCCTGCACCAGTAGTCAGCAGTGGTAGCATACCCACTCCCACACCAGTAGTCAGCGGTGGTAGCATACCCACTCCCGCACCGGTAGTCAGCGGTGGTAACGCACCCACTCCCACACCAATAGTCAGCGGTGGTAGCATACCCACTCCCGCACCAATAGTCAGCGGTGGTAACGCACCCACTCCCGCACCAGTAGTCAGCGCTGATAGTGCGATCGCCGTCAGCAATAGCGTTTCCAAAGCAGAAATCATACCGCAGACATTAACTTTACAGACGCCTACGACATACACATCTGAGTCTACTAATCCCCCATCACCCTCTACTACACCTAATATCGAATTCAGTAGCGGTAATTCCCTTGGAGCCAATCGAGTGGTTGTCAACCCATTAGCTCTTACTTCAGGTGTTTGTTCACAGAATTCTATAAATAGCTGCAAAAAACCCTCTTCACCCAAGCAAGCGATCGGCCCTCGTAGCCGAGTGCTAGTGCGTTAATGATTTACCATCATTAGTTAGTTCGCCAGAGGTTGCACAATTATTCCAGATTTCTTGACAAAAGCTTTGGTACAGTTCTGGAACTGAAGAAGGGCACAAGGGCTACATTCCATCTGGTAAGTTATACCGTAAGTTCTCAGTAACAGTTCTACGGCTCAAACCTCCATTGTATGGTAGATTTTACCTTAATGATTTTCTGGCTATACTAGTGACTTAAGCCGATTGATTGATAAATGTCAGTCACTAGGATGAAACATACAGGTTTAGGACATCTGTCAGTGTGCATTCACTATTTAATTAACACAACAATTTGTTTGAAGTTGGAGGAAATAAATTTACTCGGCATCTAAAAAAGTTTTATCAGTTAATTACTGAAGTTCAGGTTAAAACTACAGAGAAAATCCAGATTAATCACACATCTTACAAGCAAGCAACTATGAAAGAAGAATTGATAGTCAAAGTATTACAGGTCTTGCGAATTAATATGAGTTGGATGACTTGGAATTTATTTCTGGCTTTTATACCTTTAGCCTTGAGTGTGTGGCTATTTCGCATCAGGCGCAATCGCTCTTGGCTCTGGTGGCTGGGATTCTTGGTATTCTATGCTTTCTTACCGAATGCACCGTATTTGTTGACTGATGTGATTCACTTGATAGAAGATATCCGCCAGATTCAGTCAGTGTGGATAATTACTTTAGTATTAATTCCTGTTTACATATTAGTAATTCTGGGTGGATTTGAAGCTTACGTAATATCTTTAATTAATTGGGGTTACTACTTACATCGCATCGGCAAGAGCCAATGGATTTTATGGGTTGAGTTGATTACGCATTTTCTGTGTGCTGTTGGTGTTTATTGGGGGCGGTTTTTGCGTTTCAACAGTTGGGATTTCATTACTCAACCTGATGCTGTTCTGACTAAAGGTGTAGAAGAAATTCTTGGTAAACAGCCTTTGGTGATTATTGCTATCACCTTTGTGGTACTTGCAGGCTTGTACTGGATTATGAAACGAGTAACTTTAGGTCTTAGGCAATCACAGAGTGGAATAGATATCAAGTCACAGCAGACGAACTCTAATACCCCAAACGTTTAATCATCCAGATAATTCTGGATTTTACATCTGGGATTTTAATCAGTAATTCATTTGATAAACATTGCCTGTCAAAAGAAAGATGAAACTAAACTCTTTTTGAGGTGAAATAAATTTAGATCAAACGCTTGGGCTTCAACCGCCACCATTTGAGAATAACGTTCTATCAGAGCGTTGAATATCGATGGTCTGTTTGATGTAGGTAGTCACTTGGATAGGAGAAATATAATATGTCATTAATCTCTAGAGAGGAAATAAAGACATTACTAGAACAGCCAAAAGGAAATTGTATTTCAATTTATATGCCAACGCACCCAGCCGGACAAGAAGTGCGACAAGACCCAATTCGGTTTAAGAATTTAGTCAGGGAGGCAGAGGCTCGCTTGATTGATGCGGGTCTGGAGGAGAAAGAGGCGATAGAATTTTTGCAAAAAGCCACTGAACTTGATACCCAAGAATTTTGGGAGAAAATGGGAGATCTGGGACTGGCGATTTTTCTTTCTAAAGATATTTTTCGTTACTATACTTTACCAGTCAATTTTCAAGAGTTAGTCGTAGTGACAGACCGATTTCATATCAAACCGCTGCTACCGATTTTAAATGGTGATAATCGTTTCTACCTGCTGGCTTTGAGTCAAAAAGATGTTAGGTTCTTTGAGGCAACACACTATAGCATCAACCAGGTTGAGGTAGAAAATCTACCTAAAAGTTTAGATGAAGCTCTCCAAAAAGACGAGACTGCCAAAGAAGGTCAGTTCCGGATTGGAACATCAAAAGGAGGAACCTCTAATGCTTTTTCACAGCCGGGTACGTTCCACGGACAAGGAAGTCCCGACAGGGATAAACACCAGGAAGACATTATACAATTCTTTCAAATTATTGATGGTGCATTGCACGAAAAACTGCGATCGCAAAAAGCGCCTTTGGTGCTGGCTGGGGTAGAGTATCTCCTACCTCTGTACAAACAAGCAAATACTTACCAGCATTTAATGGAAGAAGGGATCACTGGTAATCCAGAAATTCTCAGTGCTCAAGAGTTACATGACGAAGCTTGGCCCATTGTCGAGGCTGATTTTCAGAAGTCACAGCAAGAGGTTTTGGAGCGTTTCCACCAACTGTTTGGCGGTGATACTGGCAAAGCAACCAACGATCTTAAAGAAATTATCTCAGCGGCTTATTACCAACGAGTGGATTCATTGTTGGTTGCAGTTGGTCAACAGGAATGGGGTTTATTTGATTCCAGTTCAGAAACGGTTTATGTGCACCCGGAAAAAGAAACCGGCGATGAGGATTTGTTAGATTTCGCTGCTGCTCATACTTTACTAAACGGTGGTACGGTCTACGCTGTTCCGCCAGAACAGATACCATATAGCACACCCGTTGCAGCAATTTTCCGATACTAAACATTTTGTTGGTGTTGTATAAAATGGACTGTACTACATACAACACCAATAATGAAGAATATTTCAGTACAAGAAGATTCGCCATGAATGGGGTAATGCTGGTTATCGACTCACAGATTTAGACAAGGATGGTTTACCGGAGTTTGATAGTCGAGACGATCGCTTCGCCTATGCTTTTACTAGCTATGCGGCTTCTGGCTATCCGCTACAAATTTGGCAGTATCGCCAAGGTAAGATGATTAACGTTACGCGCCGCTATCCCCAATTAATCAACAATCATGCCTCTGAGTTATGGCAAACTTTCTTAGAAGCGCAGAAGCAAGGTGATGACGGCAAAGGATTTTTAGCAGCGTACCTGGCAGATAAGTATCTGCTTGGTCAAGGACAGGATGGTTGGCAACGGGTGCAGCAGGCTTACAAAAAAAGCGAACGCACCAAATACTTCGCTGATTTACGTAAGTTTTTGCGCGAAACGGGATATATCGAGTAAATTCAATATTTATTGCTCACGGATTTGTTGTCGCGCCGCTTCTAAAATTAAGCGTTGTTCGGCACGAGCGATCGCTTGATATGTTCGCGCCACTGCTTCTGGTTCCACGGAAATGGAAGTAATGCCCCATTGCACTAACTTATCAATGATTTCTGGATAGAGGGCTGGTGCTTGACCGCAGATTGAACAAGGTATCCCCGCACTTTTGGCCATTTGGATGAGTTGAGCGATCGCACCCATTACCGCTGGATGACGTTCATCAAATACTTTTGCTAATTGTCCTTGCTCCCGATCCACTCCTAGCAATAGTTGGGTCAGGTCATTTGTACCAATAGAAATCCCGGCTACACCTGCTTTGACGTATTCTGGCAGTAGAAATAGTACACTTGGTACTTCTGCCATAATCCACAGTTGAAACTGGGCTACTTCGCTTAATCCAGCTTGCTCAACTTTGCGGCGACAAAAGGCAAATTCTTCCACAGTCCGAACAAAAGGCAAAAGTAAGCGGATATTGCTGTAGCCAGCTTGCTGTACAATCGCTAAAGCTTTCAGTTCCAACTCAAATACTGCGGGATTTCGTAAATAGCTGAAGGTACCACGTTCACCCAACATCGACTGTGATGAAGATTGGACATTATCACTCAATGAAGGCAAATCGTGCGATCGCCAATCTAAAGAACGATAAAAAACAGGTCTTGGTGCAAAAGCACGGGCAAACTGTATAATCTGCTCTGACCAGCGTTCTAACAATTCTGCCTGACGCCCGCTTAAGAGCCAACTATTAGGATGTTGCCCTTCTAATATAGTTAACACCATTAATTCTGAGCGCAACAATCCCACCCCATCTATAGGCAAGTTTTGCACTTGCTCTATCAAGCTAGACTGACTGAGGTTAACCAGCAACTGGGTAGCATTCATGGGTGGGTAAGGAGTAAGAGGAGGATGAAAGGAAAGAAAATTTTCTCCCACTCGCCCCATTTCTCCGTCGCCCCCTCTCCCCCTCTCTCCATCTTTTCCGTCTCCTCTAATCCGATAAACTTCTCCCCTGTCACCATCCACCAGCAGTCGTTCACCAGCTTGAATTAGAGTTGTAGCAGATGTTGCGCTTACTACTGCGACAAGACCCAATTCTCTGGCCAGAATCGCAGCGTGGCTAGTTAATCCCCCCTGTTCGGTAATAATACCAGCAACTTGTTGGAGTAATGGTAACCAATCAGGTGTGATAGTTGGTATTACTAAAATGACTCCCTTGGGTAGTTGTTCTGGTTTCTGTTGTGAATTAATGATCACATGGGCAGTCCCCATAACACGTCCCCCTGCTGCCCCTAATCCTTTGATGAAGTGCACATTGGAAATTACAGATTGGGGAGTGTTAACTTGTGTTATGTAAAGCTTGGTATCTGAGATTTCCTGAGCGAGAGTCCATTTAATGGTGAAGTTTGTACCTAACTCACTTACTAGTTGATTTCCCAGCGCAATTATTTGTTGTAAGTATTCTTCTTGTAAAGCATATTGTTTTTGTTGGGATTCCTCAAGCAGGTAAGCAATTAGACAAGTGTTATCTAGCGCTAGCACTGACTTGGGCAAGGGTTGCGAAGAAGATAGAGGTGTTTCATTAGCAACACGATAAGCCAGCATTTTATTTCCTAGCTGTTGTTCTAGGACAACCCCAGTTTCTTTTTGAATATAGTAGACATCTGGCAGGACTTCGCCGTGGGCGATCGCTATTCCTAATCCCCAAGTAGCTTTAATTTCCCACCCAGAAGAGTTAGCGTTAAATAAGCCACTGGCGATCGCATTCTCAACAGGTTGCACCAACACTGCTAAATTAATTTGTTGCAGGTTGATTCCTGTCCGCTGCCAATATAGTAGACTTCTGGCACGAAATAACTGGCTCCAAGTACGCTTTAGCGCTAGGGCAATATCTTCCTGATCACACTGACAAAACACTGACTCCAACAACCCAGATACATTTGCCTTAACCTGGGTAGCAGTAGATACTGCCACAGTAGGTCGAAAAATCAAACAGCTAGTTTCCCATTCTCTAGCTGCTTTGAAAATTGTATTTACCCACTGTGGTGGCACATTCGCAGTGATAATTTCCTGACGCAAGCGAGCAGCTACCTGCTGAAGTTGACGCCAATTAGCCACATCCAGATGTAACGAAGAATGGGGTAAATCAGCGATTAATGATTCTGAACTGTTAAGATTTTCGAGAAATTCTCGCAAAATTTCTGCCGAAACTACAAAACCACGCACCACCGGATAGCCACGCTGCATGATTCTGCTTAAGTAAAATGCTTTGTCACCTACTTTGGCGCGATCTTGTAGTTTAATTTGGTCAAGCCAGTAAAGTTTGTCCACTCAATTTGTTAGTTGTAAGTCAGTGCAATCTTGAGGGTTTCCACGCCAGTTCCTACAACGGAGGGAACTTCCCAAAGCCAGCGCTCAGACAACTCTGATCAACGGACTGGCTCCCTATAAACTGACTGTCTTCTCTACGAGAGGCTGCGCCAAGGAGACGCTTTGCGTATTACGTTTAATTGTGCCAACCTAATCAGTGGTTAATTGCTAGTTAGATGATGTCTTACTGTAATTCAACTCCTTTATCAACCAATTTTTTCTTTCATTCGCTTTCCTTCACTGTCATAAGTGGTTTAGTAGTATCGTATTTAATTATTAAGTGTATGATTAAAATCAATCATTTGAGGTAAAATATTATGGTTTAATCATTTTAAACAATTAAAAACCCTTTTAATAAAGTTAAAAATCTTGCTATGTGAGCAAGAAAAAGCTTTGGTATAACTGAGTCATTTAAATATTTCTTGGCAAAAGCACCACATTAGCGATAAAAATTAAACAAATGGAGGATATAGATTAATAGTTTAAAAAGTATTGTCCAATGGGTTTAATCCAAAAGAGATACAGGCTGTTTTAGTAACTCGATAAATAAAATAAATTTTTAGTGTTTATTGAAATACATCACTACTTAACTTAAAATATTAAGGTTTCTTTATACCAGACCAAGTAAAGTTGTCAAGCACTTTCTACCTATCAAGTAATGATTGGCTGAATATTAGTTTCAGGCTCTGCATTGCATTGCTTATCGGAGCAATTATCGGCTTAGAGCGCGAAATTAGACGTAAACCAGCTGGTTTAAGAACTCACATGCTGGTAAGTTTGGGTTCAGCCATTTTTACCGTCATACCTTTGCAAACAGATGGATTGCAATTTAGTCATGACGCACTCAGTCGTGTGATACAGGGTATTGCCGCTGGCGTGGGATTTCTCGGCGCTGGAGAAATTGTTCGCCAATCTTCTGAGCAATCACAGCAACTTGAAATTCATGGACTTACATCAGCGGCGGCTATTTGGGTTTCGGCTGCTTTAGGAATAGCTGCTGGCTGTGGTTTGTGGCAGCTAGGATTAATTGGTGCTATGCTAACTTTTTTTGTTCTCAACATTTTTAAAAGATTAGAAAAACGTCATTAGTTATTAGTTAATATTTATAAATGACAAACCACTAATTAAACAGCACCAATACCTTAGAAAAAATTGCTTCTTCCGCCCTAGTTTGGAGAATTAATTGAACTAAATTGATAAATTCCATATCAATTTTATTGTCATTCTCAATTGTTTTAGTAGCTGCATAACAACTGAGATCATCAGTATTTAATTCATTAGTAGTACCTGTTTCCCATCCTGGTTTCTTAATATCCCAAGAAAGCGATTTACCACGCAATGTAAATTGAAACCATATTATTTCATCATTATACAATTCAAAAAAAACATCAAAATAAGGTTCTTCACCTTGGAACCAAATTTTGTTTTTACCAGTTTTAGAACCTTGTTTTAATAACTTTTGCTCAATTGCTCGCAATGATGCACCTAGTGATGCAATTTCATTTTCATCGACTAAGTTATTTGTTTTAGACATATTTAAACTGTCCTTAGTCATTTGTCACTTGTCCTGAGCGACTTGTCCTGAGCGGAGCCGTAAAGCCTGCGGCATAGCTACACTTCGGGCGCAGCCTCTCGTAGAGAAGGAAGCCGAAGTATTGATCATTAGTTGTTAGTCATTTGTAATGAACCAATGACTAATGACTACTTCGGTGATATTTCTCCTGCCTTCACAAAAAGAATTTGTGAGGAATTCAACCATTGAGAATCAAAAGAACTCAAATGAGTGGTAGTAATTAGGGTCTGAAAACGGTCTTGGATAGCATCAAGTAATTGATTTTGACGAGATGGATCTAGTTCGGCGAGAACATCATCAAGCAATAGCAGCGGTGGCTCTTTAACGACTTCTTCAATTAGTTGTAATTCTGCTAATTTTAAGGCTAGAACCAGCGTTCGTTGTTGGCCTTGAGAACCGTATTGACGTGCGGGTGTCTGGTTAATAGTTAATTCTACTTCGTCGCGATGAGGGCCGACAAGAGTAGTACCTTGGTGCAGTTCGGCAACGGCTCGTTGCTGAATTTTTGCCAAAAAAGCTTGTTGCACTTCTTCTGGATTGTTTTGCTCCAAAGGAACGCTAGGCGCATACTTAATTTGCAAAATTTCTGTGCTACCACTGATGCTAGCGTGCCAAGCAGTAGCAATGGGAGCTAATCGCCGGATGGCGCGATCGCGTCGTCTAATTACCCTTGTTCCTGTAGTAGCTAACTGTGCATCCCATACAGCAAGTTCTGAGTGTAGAGACGTTGCATGTAACGTCTCTACATGGCGTTTTAAAAAAGCATTGCGCTGCCGCAACACTTGATTATATTGCTGCAAGATGTGAGCATAAACTGGTTCGAGTTGGATTAGTAGGGTATCTAACCAATTGCGACGACCTTCCGGGCCACCGCGCACCAAATCTAAATCCAAACTGGAAAACTGTACGGCATTCAGAACGCCGAGAAAATCCATTTGACGGCGTACAGATTCGCCATTAAGAGCAACGCTACGGCGACCATTGCGGCGGAGAGTTAAAGTCAGTTCACTGAGTCCCGTTTGTCGCTCAAGGGTGGCATTAATTTGAGATATAGCTTCCGCTTCTTTGACTAAATCGCGATCGCGTGCCATCCGGTGCGATCGCAATGTTGCCAGCAACTCCACCGCCTCCAACAAGTTAGACTTTCCCTGAGCATTATTACCTACCAAAATTGTTTTGGCAGCACTAAACTCAACCTTTTGGTCTTGGTAATTGCGAAACTGTTGGAGGTGAAGGGTCTTGAGGTACATATTGGAGATGAGGGAGCAAGGGAGGTAGGGTCAAGAGGAGGGGGAGATAGGGGGATAGGGAGAGTGGGGGAAAGACAATTCAAAATTCAAAATTGTTCCCCCACTCCTCCACTTCCCCACTCGTCCACTCCCCCACTCCTGTCTTACACCGCCTTCTTGCCCATAAAGCGCAAAAATAGCTTCTCCAATTCAACCCAAACAAACATTAAGGAACTGAAGCCAATACAAATCCACAACTCCATTGGACTTAGCCAGTGAGTGCCAAAGAAATTTCTCAGGGGTGGGACGTAAACTAGCATCAACTGTAAAATCGTTGTCACGACAACAGCCGCTAGTACAAAGATATTCGAGAAGGGATTCGTCTCGATGGTTAATCGGTTATTAGAGCGAATGGCGATCGCATGACCCATTTGGGCAATACACAGCGTAGTAAATACCATTGTCTTCCAAGTATCGGGATTACGCTGATAGCCAGCTGCATGGGTATGCTGATAAGCCCACCACATCAAAGCAATACTAATAATTGCAAAGATGATGCCAATGCGAATCATGTAAGAACCTAAACCCCTAGCAAAAATACTTTCGCGGGGACTAAAAGGCGGGCGTTTCATGACATCTGGTTCTGGAGGTTCCACAGCTAATGCTAGGGCTGGTAAACCATCTGTTACCAAGTTCATCCACAAAATTTGCAAGGGAGTTAGGGGAACGCCTCCTAAACCAATTAAGGGTGCAGCAGCGATCGTCAGAACTTCGCCAATGTTACTACCCAAGATGTATTTGATAAAGCGGCGGATATTGGTGTAAACAACTCTGCCTTCCTTGGTAGCGGCGACAATAGTAGCGAAGTTGTCATCAAGTAACACCATGTCGCTGGCTTCTTTGCTCACATCGGTGCCGGTAATGCCCATTGCAATACCGATGTCAGCTTGTTTGAGGGCTGGGGCGTCGTTGACGCCATCGCCCGTCATAGCGACAAATCTGCCCCGGCGTTGTAATGCTTGAACAATTCGCAGTTTGTGTTCTGGGGAAACCCTAGCATAAATGTTTACCAGGTCAACGTTTTGCTCTAGTTCCTGGTCGCTCATTCGTTGCAGTTCCTGACCTGTGAGCACGCGATCGCCTTCTTGGGCAATTCCTAAATCTGTAGCGATCGCTCTTGCTGTTAACTGGTGGTCGCCAGTAATCATGACTGGGCGAATGCCTGCATCCCGACACTCTTGGACTGCTGCTCTGACTTCTGGGCGTGGCGCATCTAACATTCCCACTAGTCCCAGCCATACCAAGCCTTGCTCAGATGTATCATCCGAACCTTCCGGCGGAATTTCTGCCAGGGGTTTGTAGGCAAAACCCAGCACCCGCAAGCCTTTACTCGCCATTTGCTCATTTTCTACGAGAATTTGCTGGCGTTGCTCTTCGGTCAAAGGGGCTGAGTGATTGCCCAGATGAATTTGAGTGGAACGTTCCAAAGTTAACTCTGGTGAACCTTTGGTAAACATTAAGTAACGTTCCGATTCCAAAAAGCCAGCGATCGCAGGGTCAACTGCTGTCAATGGCGATCCACCTGACGCGACTTCCTCCACCTGAGAAATTACACTCATCCGCTTACGTTCTGAGGAAAAGGGAAACTCCGCAACGCGGGGCAATTTACTGTTCCACTGGTCTTTTTCGATTCCAGCTTTTCCCGCCAGTGTGACCAATGCACCCTCTGTAGGATCTCCCAAAATTGTCCATTGCCCTTTGTCCTGTTGCAGCACTGAATCATTACAAACGGCACAGGCGACTAGCAAAGCTGAGATTTCTGGATGCTCGTCTACAGGAATTTTTTGACCATCTAACTGAAAATCTCCTGTAGGGGCATAACCTTCTCCAGTGACGCGAAAAGTCTTGTTATTGGTGAAAACTGATTGCACCACCATTTTATTTTGAGTCAGGGTGCCAGTTTTATCAGAACAGATAGTAGTAACAGAACCTAATGTTTCTACTGCTGGCAATTTGCGAATCAAGGCATTCTGGCGCACCATTCGCTGAGTTCCTAGTGCCAGGGTGACAGTGATTACGGCAGGTAAACCTTCTGGCACCACAGCAACCGCCATACTCAAGGAAACTTCCAAGAGTTCTTGGATGTTGCTAAAACCTCTGGCCTGGATAATACCGCCGCCAACAACGATCGCAACCAGAATCAAAGAACCTGTAACTAGGACATTGCCTAACTGGGTCATCCGCTGCTGCAAGGGGGTAGGTTCACTTTCCACCGCCTGCAACATCGCAGCAATTTTGCCCAGTTCTGTTGTCATTCCGGTGTTGGTCACCAGAACCTTGCCTCGTCCTTGAACTACTTCCGTTCCTTGAAAAACTAAATTAATGCGATCGCCTAAATCTGTTTCTTCGGGCAATTTTAGCGTTGCCTGTTTATTCACAGCTTCGGCTTCACCCGTCAGTGCTGACTCACGTATTTGTAAATTAGACTGTTCGATCAAACGTCCATCTGCGGCTATCTGCATCCCAGCTTCTAGCAGCATTACATCCCCTGGTACTAGTTCCTTGGCTGCTATTTCCACCAGTCGGCCGTCGCGCATGACTCGCACTAAGGGGGAGGTCAATTTCTTCAGTGCAGCCAAGGCTTTTTCGGCACGGCTTTCTTGCACGTAGCCGAGTATCCCATTGAGGATGACAATCGCCATAATGGCGATCGTGTCTTTAAATGGCACTTCACCAGGCTTCAAGTCGCCCGCTCGCCAAGCCATGAGGTCTAAAAACCCAGAAATTAAAGCCACGCCAATCAGCATCAACAACATAATGTTCTTGAACTGATCCAGCAAAATTTCCCAAGTACTACGGCCAGCAGTTTCTTCTAATTCGTTGGGGCCGTATTTTTGCAACCTCTGTTGAATTTCTTGGGGTGTTAAGCCACTGTCTGCATTACTATCAAGCAGGTCTAGCGCTTTATCAACTTCTAAACTATGCCAAACGGCGGCACCTTCAGGCAGAGAATTAGCAGACATCGTGTACGTCACAGGAAATGGTTACAAAATTCGATCATAATTTAGTGATGCATAGAAAACCATCAACTAAAGTTACATTAAAGCTGTTACGAAGCTAAATAGATATTGATGTAATTCTTAACATTTGCCAGTTTCTCCTATTTTGACATAGTGTTATTTCTCATGGAAGAGTTTTTCGGAACACATTGTACCGATAATTGTGAGTAATAGAAGTTTGAAGTTTGGTTACAAAGCACATGCCAAAATTAATTCTAGGCGTGCTAAACCGTTAAATAAATATGCTTAATATGAGTTTTGCACCCCCTAGTTTGACTGCCAGCCAGATGTTTGGGCAAAAAATAATTCGACCACTGACTGCTGCTACTCTGTACGGCATTGCTTTCATTAAAGATACACTCATTGCTGTTGACAGCATTAAAGGACATCTACTGGAGATTGATCCTACCTCTGACAACAGCAAAATTATTAATCCTCATCAGGTTAAGGAATTTATTGATGTCACTGGTTTAGCGGTATGGGAAGATACTTTGTGGGCAACCCGTGATGACAGTGTTTATTTTTGTAAGCTGACTGGTTTGGCTCTGGAACATTTCGCCACATTGCCTTATCCCCCTAACGGTGTTGCTGTTTGGGAATCAACGATCTACATTAGCTGCCAAAAACTGGGGTATATTCTGGTTTATGACCGCGATAGCCGTAAAGAGATTACTAGGTTTTATGCCCCTGGGGTTGGGGTAGAAAATTTAGCAGTCACCCAGGAAATGCTTTGGATTTGCGATCGCACAGAACAAACAGTCTACGCAATGGACAGGGCAACTGGAGAAATCCAATTCAGTGTTCTGACGCCATTTGAATCCCCCACAGGTATCGCGATCCATAAAAATGGCGATACAGCTAAAGAAAGTATCTACATCGCTTACGCTTATGAGGAGCCTTATATCCGGGACAACCCAAATGCTGACCCGAATCATGAGCTAACATACCGCGATCGCACTTTTATTCATCCTCTGTACTACCATTACGAGCCAGATAAGCACTACGCCCTCTCTAATGGTTATCTCATTGAAATGTCCTACGCGGAGGAAATTGCTCCCCTAGACGAGGTTTATTTACCAGAAGTAGAATGGCGCATTGCTCTACCATCAGAAACTGAGCGTCAAAAGGTGAAACACGTTGAACCCATTGGTTTACCCTTTACTGAAGAAGTGGTGGAGGGACAACGTGTGGCAGTATTTAAATTTGATTCCCTTGCCCCTGGTGAACAGCATATATTTGGCTGGAAAGCACTTTTGGAAGTTCGCGGGATTAAGTACCGCATCACTCCTAGAGATGTAGAAAATATTCCCGAACTCTCACCAGAATTACAAACGCGCTACTTAGTGGATGACGACGATTTAGCAATGGATACTACCATTGTCTGCCGTGCTGCCAGAGAAGCAATTGGTTCTGAAACTAATGTGTTGCGGAAAATGTACAGCATCCGTAACTATGTTTACGATGAATTATCTTATGGTATTAAACCTTACATTGATACTCCAGATATAGTTTTAGAACGGGGTGTTGGTTCGTGTGGTGAATATGTCGGCGTTTTGCTTGCTCTATGTCGTTTGAATGGCATCCCATGTCGCACTGTCGGTAGGTACAAATGCCCCCCCAACGCCGAACATCAGAATGTCCCTCTGCAACCCGACTTTAATCATGTTTGGCTGGAGTTCTACGTACCGAATTTTGGCTGGTTGCCAATGGAATCGAATCCTGATGATATAGGGAACACGGGCCCTTATCCGACACGCTTTTTTATGGGTTTATGCTGGTATCATATTGAAATTGGCAAAGGTATCACCTTTGAAACTGTGACAAGTCAAGGTAAACGGCTAACCAAAGAAGATATCCCCATTGGTGACTTAGCGATTAATCATATTCGGTTTACGATTCTTAAAGAATTACCGGACTTTTGAATTTAGGGTATTGGGCATTGGGAAGAGACAAGGAAGACAAAGGAAGAGGGGGGAGACAAGGAAGAAACTTGTTCAATAATTCTACCTGTGTCCCCCTTGTCCTCCCCTACCTCCCCTGCTTTCCCATCCCCCCACTCCCACCCCCCCTTTCCCAGAAGATGTGTTTGTGGCTGCTTGTAAGGAGGGTAGAAAACTGAAGACTGCACAGGTGAAATCGGATGTAATCGCTTGGTTCGAGTGGGCGCGACAACAGAGGATTATGATCGCCATGCCACAGAGAGTCATGTATACAGCAGATGGAGAAGCGGTAGAGTTGCAGGAGATGATGCTGTTTTAAACTAGGGGACAACTCAATTAAGAGATTATACTCCAGGCTGATGAAAAAATTAGTTAGGTAATTTTCTTAACTGTCTTAAATGATTTGCTTAACTGTCTTAACTGTCCTTGCATTTTCGCTTTGATGCTGAGAACATTTAAATGCATCTATACCAATAGTAAGATATCAGCAATTTTCCGAGGGATTTAATGGGTAAACACTAATTAGAAACCGGGATTATAATTCTTGCATTTTATAGATAGCATCTGCCAAATAGTAAATTCTCAAAAAAATCAAAGAGGTAATTGATGAGCAATATCAAACAAGCACAGCCTGCTTCAGAATTCATGAAAAAGAACTTAGGTATTTCTGAAGCTCCTATTGAAGCATACCTGAACTACGGATATGCACTACTCGCTATTGCTGGAGCAGATGGAGAGGTTTCAGAAGCCGAATTTAACTGGTTACTAAATCATCAGCGTCTTGTCGGCGCTCCTGAAGAAATAATAGAAAAATACAAAACATTTGAATACAAAAATGCTGATTTAAAAAACCTGCTGACCAAGATTACAGTTGATGTTTCTACTTGGTCGAAATCAAGGTCATTGTTGTATCATGCAATTCAAATGGCTCGTGCCGATAATAATTACTCAATTGAAGAGCAAAAAGCTGTAAAAAAAGCAGCTAAACTGCTGAAGGTTGAAGATGATATTGCGCTTGCTCTCAATAGATTGATAGAAACAGAAGAAGCAGTAACTGCATTACGTAAGGCGCTACTACAAACTGAGGTTTTAGCTTAGGAACTTCCAGATAAAAACACATCCTAAATTTTCTTGTGGGATGGGTGTCCCCACCCCTCCCACATCCCACTAGCTATTAACTCTTAAACTTGGCAATGGATATGATTGATGCTGCTTAAAATCGCCGAACTCGCAGATAGAGTTAAATGGGCAAAAACGGCAGTGAGAGCCGGGATTCGGGGGAAAAATTTTGCTGAAATTACTAGTTTGTTCCTGATATTTATGTAAATCGTGCTGGTGCTTGTGGGCAATATTAGCTAATTCAAATTCTAAAGATTCTAATTCGCTATTAGTAATGCTTATTAATTCGGATTTTTTACCTATTTCTAAATTATAAAAGGATGCAACAGCGTCCCGTCCAGGGTAAAGATAATGAGCCGCTAGCAAATAAACTAATGCCTGTCGTCGGTCAAAAGCAGATTTACCAGTTTTGAAATCTAAAATATGTAAAGTGCGATCGGACTCAATGAAAACGCAGTCCATAGCTGCATATAAGCGAAAGCAATAATCCTCTTGTTCAATTACAATCGGTTTGGGAAAGCCTTCATCACCCGGAGTTAACTGGATGATATTTTTATCCACAAGCAACGGAGCATCGTGATATTTCTTCAAAATTTGCAGCACGCGTTGCTGGACTTGATCACTTGATTTGCTTAATTTTAGTATTTGTGCAACTCTTTCTACACCATCTGATTGATTCAACAAATGCCTGTGATAATGAAACTCATAAACGCCTTTTTGGGCGAGTATACCAATCCGTTGGGGTGCAGTGGTCGTCGCCAACAACGCTTTAACTTGTGGTTCGTGCTGCCGCGCTTTGATAAACCCCCGTCTCATCTGGCAATGCCAGCGTTCTTGCCCTGTTGCTGGGGCAACTAAAGACCAAAGGTGATAACTGGCAAAAGGTCGATCGGGGGTTGACATTGCTAAGGAACAGTGAGAGAAATTACGGTGGGCAGAAGTCTAAGCGAAGCTTCCAAGCATAAAAAATTCGGTGGACGATAGCTTGTTTCCGACACCTGCACCAATGCCAACGTCTTTGACAAACTATAACTTCGAGGGATACTTGCTGCTACATACGCTTTCCGGGAAGCTTCCTAATAAGTAATGATAATGAACGGGAGAAAGTTGCAAAAATGAGCGTTAGTAGCAATTCCAGCGAGATAAAATTTGGCACTGATGGATGGCGAGGAATTATTGCCGATGACTTTACTTTTCCCAATGTGCGGAAAGTAACAAGGGCGATCGCCAGTTATTTAGAAACAGCCTACAGTAAAGATAGACCGATACTTGTTGCCTACGATACTCGGTTTTTAGCTGACCAGTTTGCTTACACAGCGGCCCAAGTATTGGTAAACTTGGGTTGGACTGTCAAAATTACTAATCGGGATTGCCCCACACCAGTAATTGCCTACAACGCTCGTCACCTAAATTCCGCTGGAGCGTTGATGTTTACTGCCAGCCATAATCCAGCACGCTACTGTGGAATTAAATATATCCCTGACTATGCTGGCCCTGCCACTCCAGAAATTACTGATACTATTGTGGCAAATTTAGAAGGTGCATCGGATGATCTACCTGGTAGCAGCTCATCAGCTTCCATTTCCATTTTCGATCCCAAACCAGCCTATCTAAAATTTATCTACACCCTACTAGATGTAGAACGAATCAAGAGTGCTCAGTTGAAAGTTAAGTATGATGCGCTATATTCTACCTCCCGCGGCTATCTGGATGAAGTTTTACAACACAGTGGCGCTAATTTAGAAAGTTTCCATACTTGGAGAGATGTACTATTTGGCGGCGGTATGCCAGAACCCAAAGGAGAGCAATTAGTTGGGTTAGTGGAAGCAGTACGCCGCGATCAAGCAGATTTGGGTTTGGCAACGGATGGAGATAGCGATCGCTTTGGCATTGTTGATGAACAAGGAACCTTCCTCACTCCTAACACTGTGCTGTTAGTTCTAGCACGTCATTTAATAAAAAACAAAGGTAAAAGCGGCGCGATCGTCCGCACAGTTGCTACAACCCACCTGCTGGATAATCTCGCGGCAAAATATGGTTTGTCAATTTATGAGACACCAGTGGGCTTTAAATATATTGGTGAAAAAATGCGGCAAACTGCCGTATTGATTGGTGGGGAAGAATCAGGCGGTTTGAGTATTATTGGGCATATTCCCGAAAAAGATGGCATCTTAGCCGATATGTTAGTGGCAGAAGCGATCGCCTATGAAGGTAAACCCCTGAGTCAACTTGTCAAAGAAGCGATCGCTGAAGCTGATGGGCCGCTTTACAACAATCGTCTTGACTTGCACCTCACCGAGCCTCACAAAGTCGCTGTCATAGACTCCTTCACTAAAAACCCACCCACAGAGGTTGCACGAATTAAAGTCAAGGAATTGGGACGTAAAGACGGTATCAAGCTTTATTTAGAAGAAGGTAGCTGGATTTTACTACGTCCTTCCGGTACAGAACCGCTAGTGCGTGTCTACCTAGAAACCAACTCTCCTGAAAAACTTACCCAAATCGTTCAAGAGGTAGAGAGCATGATTGCTAAGCTAGAGGCAGTAGCAGTTTAGAATAACCTTACCCCCAATTCATCTCCATCAAAGGAGAGAGTAGTCATAACTGGGGACAGGCTTAGGACTAATTATGAAAACTCTGGCTCCTTTATTGATATCCCTAGTTGTAGCTATTTGGGTAATAGCGATCGCAATTATTTCAGTCCAGAATGCCACACCCGTATCGTTAAAATTCTTAACATTTCAATCGATTCAAATACCAATAGGTTTAGTGCTAGCTTTTAGTGCTGGTTTTGGGTTAATAAGCATGGCAGTGCTGCAACCCTTTTGGGGTTTAGCCGGTTCTGGGCAGAGAAATTCTAGATTGGAAGACGATGCTGAATTCTTTGTCGATGATGAAGATTTTTGAAGTGTGAGCTAAATTATATGAAGAGAAAAGCCTACACAGATAGGCTTTTTTTGATGCTTTGAGAGAGCGATCGCTAATGTTTTATTTCAAGGAGTGCTACGTTAGGAAGTAGTCACTAATTACAAGCTTTTTAAGTAACTAACTATTAATTTTTATGGCTGTGCCGTACCAAAACATTATTACTATTGAACCAGGAAAACGAGGTGGTCAGCCTTGTATTCGAGGAATGCGAATTACCGTATATGATGTTTTATCTTACCTTGCTTCTGGCATGACCTATGAGGAAATGCTGAATGATTTCCCTTATTTGACACAAGAGGATATTTTGGCTTGCCTAAGCTATGCGGCTGATAGAGAAAGGCAAATGCTGACGATGCCAGCATGAAGTTACTTATTGGCCATAACCTATCACCTCGGTTAGTAGATCGACTAGCTGATATTTACCCAAACTCTCTGCATGGGAGGCGATCGCCATTATCTCTGAGTGTCTGTAGCTACACAAAAAAGCCTGCCAATGCAGGCTTTTTTTGGTACTTTGAGAGAGCGATCGCGCTGTTATAAAATCAAAATGTCCATTCGTGATCTGGATCATCTAAAGCGGCGCGAACAGAAGCTAAGTTAGCAAGGTCTTTGAAAGGGCTTGATTTAGCAATTTCTGTAATTGAATTTAAGGTGAGGGCTAATTGGTCGTTATTATTGGATGCGATCGCATTATCAACGACAGCAAACAAAGCGCGAAAGTTTTCTGCACGTTCATCAAAAGAGCGATCTAGATACGCCATCAGCAACTCTCGCTGGGCGTTAATCTTGGTGATTGTTTCTTTTTCCCAAGCATCAATCTCTCGTCTCTTTGTCTGTTCCTGTTCGGCAATTATTTTATATTCAGCATAGTCTGAAGCAAGTGTGTCAACAGATTTGGTTTTTTCCAAAGCTTCTATCCCACGCCTTTTAGTCCGTTCTTGCTCTCCAATTTCCTTGTAACTGACAACAATGCTTGCTAACGATTTTGTGGCATTAACCGCAGTACATATTGTACCGATACTTGGTAAAACCATTGCTAAATACCTCCCAGAGTTTTGTATTTAGTTTGGATGGTTAAAGTCACCGGGTTTAACATTCCTTTATTATCTAAAATAGGAATTTTCATAATTTCTGCAAGTGCTTTAATTAAAAGTGCTACCTCTTGAAATTTGCTAGCATCGCGATCGCGATCAAAAGGTTGGGCTTCAAGCTCCTGAAGTGCGAATTTAGCACGGTTGTTTAAATTACATACTAAATTAGCAAGTTCCACTGTTCGCCGTTTAACCTGTAATAGAAAATCTTGAGCTGCTTCAATATTGGCAATTTCTATGTTTACCCTAGCTTCGTACTCCCGCGCTTTAGTCAAAGCTTCCTCACCCTTACCAGCAAGTTGAAAACCCCCAGCCATCAACGCCGGGCCGAGTGCAATACCTCCCAATACAGCACCACCAACCGCCATACTACCAGCACCTAACCAAGTTAAGGTTCCAGTCAAAGCCGCACCACCACCAAGTTGTGAGATAGCGACTTCACCAGTCCACAATCCAAAGAACCTGGAAACAGGAACTTTACCTACATTCATTGCTAGGGTAACTGCACTAGAACCTGCTGTTGAGGCCGCAACGGCTGCTGACACACCACCTTTCACCCACTCTTCAGCTTTGATAACTTCAGTTTTGTACTCCTGAATTTGCTGAGTGGAGATGTCTAATCCAGCTATAATGTCCAGATTGTTTTGAGAAGCTCGCTGACCAATTCTCTCAATAAAAGCTATAAAGCGTGAAATTGTACCCTCCTTGATACGAAGTTGCATTTGACCATAAACTTCTGCTGACTGATTGGTAATTTCCCAGGCTGCTTTTAAGTTTTGCAAGCTACTTTCGTATTTTTGTTGAGCCTCTTCACCAATTTCCTTTGCCTGGTTCATATTGCCAATGCCTTTAGCACCTTTTACTGCTCCGAAGGCTCCAGTAGCCAAAGCAGCAGCACCACCCAAAATTAGTGGAATCATGAAATACTCCCGATTGTGATTAGTATTTGATTAAAATTATGTGTTTAAAAACATAAAAAGGTATCTCTCTATACATATATTTCCCAGAAATACCAGCTAATCAACAATTCAGGAAGCGTAAATTTGAGACTGCGATGAATGCAGTTGCCAATTCTTATTTGTCTTTAGTGCGATCGCTTATTACTCTAAAACCAGTTTCGTCTGCTTGACTTTAACTCAGTTGTTTAAAGTTTATTTGTATATGTTAATACAAAGGAATTTGACTTCAACTCAATCTTCTGGTGGTTACGTATTTTTAGCTACAGCAGATAAGTTAAAGTCTAGGACTGTAATCAAGCAATCGTGCAATACCATCATGTAATGCCATTATGGGAGAAAATTTTTCGGTTGCACATTCAGAAAATGATAGAACAGACCAATCTTTAGTTCTCATTGTTGACGATGAAGCATTTAACCGGAAAGAACTGCGACTTAGACTAGAGCAGTCAGGCTATCAGGTAGCTTCCGCAAAAAATGGCACAGAGGCAATAAGTGTTTTCCACCAATTGCGCCCCGATTTAGTACTCCTTGATGCCATCATGCCAGATATGGATGGGTTTGAGTGTTGCTCTAAGTTACTGTCTGGTGACGAAAGCAAGTACACTCCAGTTTTAATGATTACAGGAGTCGAGGATACTGAGTCAATTGATCGAGCATTTCGAGTAGGCGCAATTGACTATATTACCGAACCGATTCACTGGCCAGTTTTGCGTCAACGGGTAAGACGTTTGATTGAGCAATCGCAGCTACATCAAAAACTCGTTGCCGCTAACGACGAATTGCAGAGATTAGTTACAATAATTACTATTGATTTCTTAACTCAAATAGCTAACCGCCGATGGTTTGAAGAGTATCTTTACTTAGAGTGGCGACGCATGGCACGTTCGCAACAGCCTCTTTCCCTCATCCTCTGCGATGTTGATTTCTTCAAATCTTACAACGATACTTATGGTCATCAGTCAGGCGATCGCTGTCTGGTGCAAATTGCTAAAGCTATCAAAGATATTGTTCAACGTCCTGGTGATTTAGTTGCTCGTTATGGTGGGGAAGAATTTGCTGTGATTTTGCCTAACACAGACGCACTTGGGGCTACAGAAGTTGCACAGAGAATTCGCCTTGCCATTCAAAGACTGGCAATTCCCCATATAAATTCACAAGTTAGTTCTCATGTAACCGTCAGTGCTGGGTTGGCCACAGTAATTCCTGAAACTGGTTCTAACTTTGAAGAAATAATTGCGGCAGCGGATAAAGCATTATATCAGGCAAAGGCAGTAGGACGCGATTGCTTCAAGCACAATAACCTACTAGAGGATATGCAAAGTACCTGCAATATGCGAGTTTTCGTGAGCCAAATCTTAATGGCAGGGTGAACTGATAACACAGCACAATCAATCAGACAAAAACTTTTTTATTGGATATCCATATAAAAATCATTGAAAAGCTTTACTGTTATAGCAAGCTAATAAGCAGTTATTTGCTGTATAATTAGTTTTGTGTTCCCTTGTTGACTTGCTCCTTGATTCAACAATCGCGCTGCTCTTTTAGTGGCGCGATTATTTTTTCTCACTAAGTAAATTCGGTTTGTTCGCTATTTTTCGCTTATCAAAGTTTAGGGATTTAAATACCAGTTTTAAGGTGGAAGCGGATAGGCGATCGCGCTCATTTTGACGCTAGAATATTAGGCGCAATCTTGTGGAGATGATTAGCAATGAAAATTAAAGCAGTTATCTGGCAAGAAGACGGTGTGTGGTGTGGTTCCGTACCTGCTTTACCAGGATGTCATACTTGGGGAGACAGCTACGAACATTTATTAGAGATGTTGCAAGATGCGATTCAAGGTTGGTTGGAAGTTGCTAGCGAACGAGAAGATTTTGACTAAAAGCGATCGCGCTTCCAATATTCATGCTGTAAGTTGAGGAAAGTGCGATCGCTTATTGCTGTAGATTGGATTGATGCGAGGAAACTAAATTATTTATATATCTTTAGTATCCCTAATACTTGTGCGTAGACGCTGTTTAGCGGCTTGCCGTAGGCATCGCAGTCTAATAAAATGCCGACAGAAGCTATGTTTGGCAGCTTTGGGTTAGTTGTAGCTTCAGGTAATCAATGAAGTCCAGAAGTTCTGTATCAGTGAGTTGTAGGCGCGATCGCTTACTGTATTTCTGCTGTAAATACTCCCTTCCCTGTTCTGGAGTCCAATTTAATTGGGCTAAATAGGTGTCAGTTTGAGCTATCAGAACTGCATTAAGTTCTGATGTTGTTGTATTAGCAGATATTTGTATCGGCTCTTGATTTGAATTTTGAATACAGTTAATTTTTAAACTTACTTTTTTCCCTAGAGTTTGCCAGTCAATTTCTCTATGTCCATCCCAACTAACTCCTATAGAGCGATAAGTGACTGGATCATAAATGTTACAAAATACAACTGTTCTATCTCCAGGTCTTACGCTGATAGTAAGTGGATTACGCAGTTGTTCAGAAGTAAGAGCATCCAAAGACAACAACAAACTTTTAGAAAAATAAGTATCATTTCCTGATTGGATAATATAAGGTTTGTCAGCTAAGATATGCAAATTTGTTTTTTCATCTGGCCCAAATGTATTTTCAACTTTTTTATCAACTTCTATTTCTGTTATTACTCCAGTTAAAGCTTTTTCATAAATTGGAATTTGTCTGTTATCCTCAGCAAGCATATACCAACAGTAATCATTGTCTTTTTTGACAAAGACATACTGAGGTTTTGGGATGGCTCCAAATCCTAATTTAACTTCCATATTTTTGATGAAGGTTTTGGTAAATATATTTATTGAGCAACAAGCCTTTGCGATTTGTACCGTCAAGCTATTAGTTGCTTTATAGATATAATTCCCTGGACAGGAAGCTAATTAACATTAAAGCAGCGAAAATTACAAAATTTGGTGACTCTATAACAAAGTTTCTGGATCAACACCTAGCGCCTCCAACCTTTCCGCTAATATTTTCACTTGTTGTTCTGCTTCCACACGTCGCTGTTCTTCAAAAGTTGCGCGTTCTTCCGCTTCCCTAATGCGTTCTTCTGGTGTCAGCAATTTTTGCCCCTCTTCGTCATACCAGTACAACCACTCTCGCGCTATACCTTGATAAATTCCTCGTTCTCGCCCAATTCCTAAACCAATTTCTGGTAGCCAAACAGGACTTCCTGACATTAAAATATATTCCCCATCAACTAAGCAATACACTTCCAAAGGCGGATTTTTCTGACGATGAGGATTATATACAACGTAGTATAAAATTCCTAATTCTTTTGCATACAATTCTTTCTTAGTGCTATATTCTCCCCGATATGTTTGGGAAACAACCTCTAGTACCAAAGTTGGCAGCTTGTTTTCTTCCCACAGCACATAACTTAGGCGTAAGTCTTCATCAATGAAGCGCTGAACTCCTAGGCTGAGAAACCCATTAGGGACAATGGCTGGTTTGTCAGGGTCATAATAAATACCCATGTCAACACCAAAAAACCAATCCCAGCGGTCTGACCACACCAAAGCCAGTACCACTTTCAACAAACCGGGAATTAAATTTTGTAGTTCATTATCCACAGGGGTATCATCAGAATCGGTTAGCTCTTCGGAAGATGGCAAACAATGCAGCGGATTGTAGTTTAACATGAGCGGTTTTGCCAAATCTGATTCTAAGTAGATTGTAGGAAATTTGTTGATGTGCTTAGACGCTCTGCTTCTTGTCGTTAAACATCGCTCCAATGCTCCAAAATCTACCAAAGGTATTACAAAAAAAGGGCAGGTATCAAACCCACCCTTAGAACAATATTAATTTAAACTAGCGATCGCTATCTAATTAGCAATTTCCGGCGCACTCAAAGAAATATTTGGTACTTCTTTTTGCTGTGCTAACGTCGGTACGGAATCACGCAGCCTTGCCGTCAATTGTACAGTTGTGGCGTCGTACATTTGAGTCAGCAACTTTGGATAGAAACCAATACCAATAATTGGCACCAACAAACAGGCAATAATAAATACTTCACGGGGTTCGGCATCTATCAAAGCTTGGTGAGAAACTAATTCTTTGTTCTCTTCTCCGTAGAAAATTTCCCGCAACATCGACAGCAGATAAATCGGAGTTAAAATCACCCCAACTGCCATCAAGAAGACTGCGATAACTTTGAATGTGGGATTATAAGCATCGCTGGTAGCAAAGCCAACAAACACCATTAACTCAGCCACAAAACCACTCATCCCTGGCAATGCTAAAGAAGCCATCGAACAGGTAGTGAACATGGCGAAAATCTTCGGCATTCTCTTACCGACACCGCCCATTTCATCCAACATCAGGGTGTGTGTCCGGTCATAGGTTGCACCGACGAGGAAAAACAAACTCGCCCCAATTAACCCGTGGGAAACCATTTGTAACACTGCCCCACTCAATCCCAAATCTGTGAATGAGGCAATCCCAATGGTGACAAAGCCCATGTGGGAAATTGAAGAGTAGGCAATTTTCCGCTTTAGGTTGCGCTGGGCAAAGGATGTCAGGGCAGCGTAGATAATGTTAACTACCCCCAAAATTATCAACACTGGTGCAAAATAAGCATGGGCATCAGGGAGCATTTGGGCATTCATCCGAATTAAGGCGTAACCGCCCATTTTTAAGAGAATGCCTGCCAGCAACATATGCACAGGGGCTGTAGCTTCACCGTGGGCATCAGGTAGCCAGGTGTGCAAGGGAATGATTGGCAATTTGACGGCGTAGGCAATCAGAAAGCCAGCATATAGCACAAGTTGAAAATTGAGAGCGAAGTCTTTTGAGGCGAGCGATCGCATATCAAACGTCACCGTATCGCCGTAAAATCCCATTGTCAGGGCAGACAACAAAATAAACAGCGACCCGCCAGCGGTGTATAAAATAAACTTAGTCGCTGCATATTGCCGCCTTTTGCCTCCCCAAATCGACAGCAGAAAGTATATCGGCACCAGTTCCAGTTCCCACACCAGGAAAAATAACAGCATGTCCTGGACGGCGAATACGGCAATTTGACCGCCATACATCGCCAGAATCAAGAAGTAAAATAGCTTCGGCTTGAACGTTACAGGCCAAGCTGCTAAAATCGCCAGCGTCGTAATGAATCCAGTCAAAATAATTAGGGGCATAGACAAACCATCTGCCCCTACTGACCAATTCAAATCTAGTTGCGGTACCCAGGGGTAACTTTCCACCAATTGCAAATCTGGATTGGAGAAATCGTACCTAGTATAAAAGGCGTAAACAATCAGTACAAAATCTATCAGCCCTACGATGAGGGAATACCAGCGCACTGTTTTGCCGTCTTTATCTGGGATGAGAGGAATCAATAGTGACGCCGCTATCGGAAACAGAATAATCGTCGTCAGCCACGGGAAATTAGCTGTATTCATCGCAATTTGTCTGCTATCAAAATCATGTTTAGCAAAAAGTCACTAGCTATTAACTAACAGCTTTTTGGGGATTTAGCCTTCCTCGTTAGGTTGATTTAATTAAATTGGCAATCCCCCATTTTTATCTTGGGAGTCTCTTTTGACAGTTGGGGGTGTGGAATGTGGGTTAGGATACTCAAAAATTTACCCTAAAAAAGCCGCTAAACTAAAATTCTAGCGGTGGGGTAGCCCAATCAGGCATCACTAAAAATACACGATGCTGTTTGGTGGTTGTTGAAAAAAGCGATTTGGTGCAAAAAAAGCATGACAGGAGAAATAACCCTATGATAATCGCACAAATTGAAAGTCAGATTCGTTATGTCACCAACGTAGATGGAGAAACAACAGATGTACTCGTCCCTATAGAACTTTGGCAACAGCTTATGAGTTCCATAAATTCTGATAACGTCAGTGGTTTAGCTTGGGTTGATGAACAAGAGCCAAAAGCACAAATATTAGCCGAACTGCAAGAGTCGGTGCGACAAGCAGCACTAGGACAAACTTTCCCAGTTTCAGAGCTTTGGGACGATATCGAAGCCTAGATTTATGGCAGAAGTTCGCTTTACATCTCCCTTCAAACGCCGTCTCAAAACTCTGACTAAACGCTATCGCCAAATTCAAATTGACATTCAACCCATTGTTGATCAGCTACAGGCTGGAAATTTTATCGGCGATCAAATCTCTGGGATAGACTTGACCGTTTTTAAAGTTCGAGCAAAAAACAGTGATATCCCGACGGGCAAAAGTGGTGGATATCGGGTGATTTATCAGGTTGTCTCACCTGAATGTGTCTTACTTCTACTGATTTATGCAAAATCGGATCAGACAGATGTCAGCTTAGAGGAGATTGAAGATGCAATTAAAAAGATATAGCTATATTGCCGAGATTACGTAGGCGTAGCCCGCCGCAGGTATCGCACAAAACCTTACATAGCTTATATTAAAAAATCTTGTCATCTTTTCAGACCCAACTCTCAATTCCTCTCTGCGCCTCTGCGTGAGATAAAAATGACGTATGGGCGGCAATACCATATTATTTATCTACTGTGTAGTCTGTCTTCCATAGCAATAACTTCATGCCTTTCTACGATTTCACTAATCCTTACCAAAATCCGGCTAACGTACCACAGAACTATCGCCAGCATATAAATCTACAGAAGTTATTTAAAGGTGATGGTTCTTATGTGCGTCCAGCAGAAGACCCTGTGACGATGTGGGCGCTTCAGATTTTAGTAGAAGAGTACGGTGTTTCACTAGAGGCAATGGAACTAGAACTAAATTCAGATTTTGCCGAGGGAACTTATCAAGGCGGGCGACGCTATCAAGGACGGGCAGACGTTGTAGTTTATGATGACCGTTATGCTGATTCTGTAGGGAATTTGGATGTAGCCTTCATTATGGTGGAGGCTATGGAACCAAGCAAAAAAGTTGGTGGGACTGAGGGGGAAGGTTGGGTTGATCATCTCAATAGACTCAATGCTTACATGAGTGCTTCACCATCTGCCCGTTATGCTATTTTAACCAATGGTAAACATACAGTAATTTATCGTCGTGACCTTGACTACCCACGCAAGTTAGAAATAATTGGTGATTTACAGAAATATGAAAGCGCCCGTGAAGCCGCACAGCACAGTTTTTATACTGTAATCCTTAATCCCAGTGAACCAGATGGGATTAAAACAGGACTCACGCCACTAACCCGTGATAAGTTTCGGGAGGTTTTGGGAGATACGCGTTCTGGTTGTCACTCTATTCTGAGAGATAATGAGGGTTTGCAGCCACAAGAAGCCGTTGATGCAATGGTTAAATTCTTGTTTGCTAAGTGGTATGACGAACAGGCAACAATTGACTTGGTAAAGCAAACAGGAGAATCACGGGCTTATGTGTTTAGTGTTAGTAATGAAACTGACCCAGAACGTTTATTAGTTCAAGTAAGAGATACTTTTGAAAAAGCGAAGCAGTGGGAAAGAGAAACACTAGCGAAAAAATTTGGTGATGATTTGGGTGTGCGTTTGGCTTTTAATGAGGCTGATGTGCTGCAATTCAAGCCTCATACGACAATGGAAATAGTCAAGCGTTTACAGCCTTGGAGTTTGCGAAAATCTTCAGCAGATGTCAAAGGTGGAGTGTTTGAGGATTTTTTGAGTAAGACTTTCCGCGATGATTTGGGGCAATATTTCACACCTACACCAGTAATTAATTTAATGGTGGGAATTTTGCAACCTACAGTAAATGATTATGTTGGTGATCCTGCTTGCGGTTCAGCGCGGATGTTGACGCACGTTTTGGATTATGTGAGTAAGCAGGAGTATGCAAAAGCAATAGCAAATAATGGTGGTAGTGCTGAAGGGATTAATCCTGAAGAACCAACGGAAGAGTTTATCAAGTTTCGAGATAATCATTTATTTGGGGCTGAATATTCTCGAAATGTGATGCGTGTAGCGCGAGTTAATACTTTAATGAATGGCGCACAATATGCCGATTTAAAGGTAATGGATTCGCTGGAGCGATTGGGTAGCAAGCATTACAGGAGGAATTACAGAGGGGCTTCCAGAACGTCCTGGGTTTTATCTGGGAGGGTTGACAATGATTTTAACTAATCCTCCATTTGGTTTTAAATTAACAAATGAAGGTGTTTTGAAGGACTTTGCTGGACGAGATGGAGTGACAAAGAAAAAGGGCAAGGTTGTTAAAAGTATTCCTCAAGAAGTTGCTTTTTTAAATCGTTGTTTGGAATATCTTGCACCAAATGGAAAGTTAGCAATTGTTTTACCTGATGGGTTATTAGCCAATAGTTCAACGCAAGATGTACGCGACTGGATTTTACGCTGGGCTAGATTGAAAGCAGTCCTGAGTTTACCACAATAAACATTTACACCTTATGGTGCTGGTGTTAAATCTAGTATCTTAGTTTTACAAAAACGAGCTATTGCTCTTGCTATTGGAGAAAAAATTGAAATTAATCAGATAGCTGTAGAGGAAGAAGATTATAAAGTTTATATGGCAAGAATTGATGATATTGGTTATGACGCTTCGGGGCGTTTAAAAGTAAAAGAAGAAGAGGCTTCATTGCCCTATGAAGTAGAATCGACTATAAATAAGTTCCATGAAAAATTAGGATGGTGTATTTAATAAATGGAAGATACTACCATTGCAATTAGTCGATTAATAAATAAAAAAAAATGGGATTATTCATTTCATTCTCAATTATCTCTTCAAACTGAAGAACACTTAAAAAATACTAGTTTTGAAATTCAAAAACTAGGAAAATTAGTTGCAGAAATTGCTGATGGTTTACATTCTATTCGTCATTATGTAGATGATGGCATAGTAATGTTAGCCGTTAGGAACATAACAGAATTTGGCTTAGATTTATCTAATAAAAAAATGATAACTCAAGCAGAACATGACCATCTTAAACGCTCACAAGTACAGCCAGGAGATTTGTTAGTTACTATCACAGGAAGGTTAGGAACTGCATTAGTTTATACATCTGTAAAACCTGCAAATCTTAGCGCCCATGTTGCCCTTGTAAAAGTTCATGCTAATAAGGTCAATCCCTACTATCTAGCAGCATACCTAAATTCAAACTTTGGAAAACAGTTACTTAATGAATATTCAATTGGAAGTATATATCCACATATAAACGTTAATGGGCTTCAAAATGTACAAATTGTTCTTCCTCTTAGACCTATTCAAGACCGCATTGCTCAAATAATGCAGGATGCTTATATCACATATCAAAATAGGCTAACACAGGCTGAACAAATAGAAGCAAATGCTAAAAATTATGTTTTAGATAAACTTGGGGCTAATTTATCGCAAATTGAGGATGTAAAAGGGTTCATTATACCAAACACTAACTTTATAAGACAAAGGTTTGATGTTTCATACCATACTTTTCACAAGATAGCTTTTTTTGATGGTTTTTCAAAAGAGTTTAATTTAATTCCGTTAGGAACAATTATTGAAGATGATTCCTATGGGATTTTGACACCTGGAGATGTTTATTCTTCTGAACACCCCATAACATATATTCGTGTTACTGATATGCGCGAATATATGCAGATAAATTTGGAATATGTACTTAAAGTTCCTGAAGAATATTATCGTCATAAACGAGCAAGACTCAAAAAATTTGATGTTATTTTAGCTGTAAAAGGAGCATCAATTGCCTCACGGAAATCAGTAGTTTTTATTGATGAAGTTTTATCAAAAACAATAGTTAACGGAACTATTTTTCGTTTTCAAGTTAAAAAAGAGCATAATCCTTTTTATGTTGCTGTCATGCTTGACAGTGAAATATTAAAAGGACAAATTCGCAAACTTCAAATTTCAAACAACGCTGTTGCTTACGTTGATAAAGCATCTATCCATGCACTTCGTCTTCCCCTTCCTCCCCGCTCACTACAAGACCATATAGCCGAAGTTATGCAGGATACTTATACACAAGCCAAGTCTTTGTATCTACAAGCTGAAAACTTGCTCACTGAAGCAAAAGCCAGCGTTGAGCGCATGATATTGGGAGAGGAAGATGTGACATGAAGGAGGGGAGTAAATATCAGCCACTCCTCGAATTTTTGCGTGGAAGTGATCAAAATGAAATAACTCTATCATTTGCTGAAATTGAAATTTTAATAAAAGATATTTTACCCAATTCAGCAAAAAGTAACCGGGCGTGGTGGAGTAATCGCAGCAAAGGCGCATTACAAGCTTCAGCATGGATAGAAGCAGCATATAGCGTTGCGGATGTTGATTTTGATAAGCAATGCGTTACTTTTCGCAAATTTACTACTAGCGAACAAGTGCAGCTTGTAGATGGAAAAGTCGTATGGAATAGCAAATCAATCAAAGCATTACGTCTCCAAATGGGTTTAACACAGGCAGAATTTGCAACACAACTGGGTGTGCGTCAAGCAACAGTTAGTGAATGGGAAAACGGAATCTATGAACCAACTCGCTCAAAGTCGAAACATTTGGAATTAGTTGCTCAGATGGTTGGATTTACACATCAGGAAGAAAGCTAAAGTTTCTAATCTTGTTTTTTGACATTTATTCGGTTAACGTATATTGTCAGGATAGCATTTGCTTCTGGCAGTAGTCAAGCATGAATATTCAAAACACCGAACCCAAAGCCCTGTTCCTCTCCCCCGACGGCAACGTATACCCGGACAACCTAATTTGCTCCGGCATCATCCCCGCAGAACTCGACGGCAAACCCTGCCCCCATTCCCAAGCAGGGCGCTTTCCCGGTATTAAACCCCTCAATCCTGAAGACTCAAACTACACCATCGACAAAGGAAAACCAGGCGACCTCTGCCCAACCTGTGCCAAACAACAACTTGCACACCTTGGACACTGGCAAGGTCACAGAAATCAAATATTCCCTGAAGAACTGTTATCACTGCGGTTGTTCAAGTGCCGCATGTGGCTATGGCTAGTTGTCCCAGGACTCCACGACCATGATGCAACCCAGCTTTTACCACAAAATCTATGAGATGAGAGTGTTTAGAAGCGATGAAAACACACTCATACTTACAGCAACCCGACAACAAAATTACAAATCTTGTCAAAAGCCAGCAAATAAGTTTCCGAGCAAAAAAAAAAGGAGCCTAAATTAGGCTCCTAAAAAACTTGGGGTGAAAGGGCGGTTAGAAACCGCGTCTACACAGGCAAAACCACCTCCGTGGGGTTCAAAAATTTAATTCTTCCTTAGTCCGCGGAGGCGGTATACCCTTCTCTTCGAGAGGCTGCGCCAACGGGAAGGCTTCGCCTATGTTTGTGTAGCCGCGAATTCTATTCGCCAGGGCTACAGAAATCAGGTGACACCAAAGACAATCACTAAGCCCAAAACTGCCCCAAACACGATTAAGGCATAGAATTGAGCGCGACCGTTTTCTAGGTATTTCAGACCTTCACCACTGACAAGGGTGAAAAAGCCTGTGAGGTTAACAGCACCATCGACAACGCGGAAGTCAACTTCCATAACTTGTCTGGCTATGCGACGTAAGCCGATAACAAAAACACGATGGTAAATGTCATCAAAGTACCACTTGTTGAGGGATAACTCATAAAGTGGCTTGATTTTAGCTGCGATCGCAGCTGGGTCGATTTTACCTCGCAGATACATCAGGGAAGCCAAGGTAATCGCAATTAAGGAAATCCCGACTGAAGCCCCCGCCATGATATAAAATTCCGTCGGGTTAAACTCAGCGGCTTTTTCTATAACTTCCGACAGGGTTTCGCTAGGAGGAAAAATGAACTCCTCGAAGTAATTTGCATAGGGAGTACCTACCAAACCAATCAAAATCGAAGGCACAGCCAACAATGCCAACGGCAGAGTCATTGTCCACGGTGATTCATGAGGAGAATCACTGTGATGCCCGTGGGAGTCATGGGAATCATGGTCAGCACCAGTTGCCGCTAATTCTCCTTTTTTCATTGCCCCAGGGCCAAAAGCCGGGACTGGCTCTTCTGACTCTAATTCCAGGACTATTGTGGCTGCATTCTTGAGCTTATGCTTGATTTTTTCGTTATTACCCCGGAATTCGCCTTCAAATGTCGAGAAATACATTCTAAACATATAGAAAGCAGTAATCCCGGCAGTTAGCCAGCCGATGAACCAGAGAAGTGGATTAGCTTCAAAAGCCTTCCCCAGAATTTCATCTTTTGACCAGAAACCAGCAAAGGGTGGAATACCAGAAATTGCCAAGCAACCAATCAAAAAGGTAATTGACGTGACGGGCATATACTTCCGCAGTCCGCCCATCAAACGCATATCCTGTGCCAAGGCGGGGTCGTGTCCGACGACTCCTTCCATTCCGTGAATGACAGAACCAGAACCCAAGAACAGCATCGCCTTGAAATAGGCGTGTGTCATTAGGTGGAAGAGTCCAGCACTGTAGGAACCTATTCCCATTGCCATCACCATGTAACCGAGTTGGGAGATAGTGGAGTAAGCTAGGCCTTTTTTAATGTCGTTTTGGGTAATCGCAATAGTTGCGCCCAAAAATGCTGTAAATGCCCCAGTAAAGGCAATCACGTTCATTGCTGCTGGAACGTGTTCAAATACTGGGTACATCCGGGCAATTAGGAAAACACCCGCTGCTACCATCGTTGCTGCATGGATCAAGGCAGAAATGGGGGTGGGGCCTTCCATTGCATCTGGCAGCCAGACATGCAGGGGGAATTGAGCAGATTTTGCCACCGGGCCTAAGAAAACTAAAATCGCAAACAGGACAGCGAGAAAATTGCTGATAGAACCTGATTGCACGAGTTGTGCTAGGCGATCGCCCATCACATTAAAATCAAAGCTTCCCGTTGCCCAGAATAGCCCCAGAATGCCCAGCAGGAGACCAAAGTCACCCACGCGGTTGGTGACAAATGCTTTTTGAGCCGCATCTGCTGCTGACTTGCGATCATACCAAAAGCCGACCAGCAAGTAGGAACACATCCCGACTAGTTCCCAGAATATATAAATCTGTACTAGGTTGGAACTGACCACCAGACCCAACATTGAGGAGCCAAACAAGCTGAGATAGGCATAAAAACGCACGTAACCGGGATCATGTGCCATGTAGCCATCGGTGTAAACCATGACTAAAAAGGCTACCGTTGTTACAATCACCAGCATTAAGGCTGTCAGGTGGTCAATAGTGTAGCCCATGCTCAAGTGAAAGTTACCTGCCGCTGCCCATTCCAGGGTGCGGATATAAGGCGCGTGTCCTTGAATTTGACTCCATAGCAAGGCAAACGACAGCCCCATGGCCGCTCCCATCAGGGAGATAATCACCACAGCGTTGAGCTGCCGCAGGCGGTTTGTCACCTGATTCAACGAGATTAACCCTAGACCGACCAGCGTTGCCCCGAAAAGAGGTAATACTGGAATCAGCCAGGCATACTGATAGATTACTTCCATCACTGACGCCTACTTTTATAATTCTTGATTAACGTGTCGGAACTGTTAATAATTGTGACACACACCCTTTAAGATAAAGTACCCCACCCAAGGGTCATTGGGTGGGGTATTAAGCATGGTTTTATATTTGCTCGACTTGTTAAATTGTCCACAGTCGATAGTCAAGAGATCAAATACTCACTATTGACTATTGACTATTAACTCTATTCAAGCTAGGCGACACCCCAAGTCTGCTGTTTTTTGGTTGTTATAACTTTTATAGCAGTTGCTATAGCTGACTTTAATTTCTTCTAAAGCTAGACGTAAATCTTCTCTACTGCGAAAGCTTTCCAAGCGATGCTGTACAGTACCATTTTCAATCAATAGTAAAGTTGGCAGTGACTTTAGTTTGTAAGTAGTAGACAATTTGAAATTTTGATCGGCGTTAACCCCAACTAATTTAATTTCCTCCCCGTATTGGGCTTTAAATTGCAACAACAATGGATGGATAATCCGACACAATCCACACCAAGGTGCTTCAAAGTTAACTAAAACAGGAATTGGAGATTCTAAAACTTCTTGAGTAAATGTCCGCTCACTAACCGACAACACCATGACGCCTCTTGGATTATAGGTTTTTTTATCAAACTAGCTATTAGCACCAAAGGATTGGCAAGCCAGTAACTGCCGATAGATGCTCTCAGGACACAGAATAATTAAGCAAAGTAATGACCGCGTTGATGTGTCTCTGACAAAAAAGCCAGCGCGGCTTTCACGGTGGCTTTTTTGAATTTTTAACTCCTGATTGCCGCGGCTGCCTGGAAATTTGGACTGAATCTGCCATTCACTCTCCAGGAAAGGCAATTGACTAACAAATACCAATATAAAATCTCAAACTGACTGAGTGCACTCCCACTCATATGTGTTTGAATTCATCGTACATTGATTCGGTAGCAATTGATAAGTTGAAACTGCCATCTACTTTGTATTTGATGCTGAGATTGGGGATCATCTAAAATTACCATCCTATCTTACTAGTTGTTTCCAGCAACAGAGGGTGCGACCACCAAAGCAAAGCTATAAAAATTGCAACTCCAAAATAGGCAGGACGGAGAAATTCCTGCCATTTGATAGATTGACGACCGTCAATAATTGCTTGGAAGGGAACAATTGAAGTTCGCTGTTTGACAATTTCAAAGGCTTTTCCATAACGGTAGGCTAGGCGGCGATCCCCGTGCCAAACACCAAATAAGTGGTGCAACACCAATCCAATTGAGGTTACCAAGGTAAAGGTAGTACCTAGCCAAAGAGTATGGGCGACGCACCAAATTATTTGTCCTACCATCTGGGGATGACGGGTAATACGAATAATCCCTGTCTCATAGAGGTGGACTTGGGGCTTTTGAATGGCAGCAATTTCTAGTAGATTGAAGGTAGCAGGATATAAAAACAAAAACGAAATCGCTGACAGCATCCAAACAACTTCTCGCACCCCTGGCACCCCTTGCACCTGCCAAAGGAGCAAACCATCATAGCGGTGGTTAAAAAAGTAAATAATTAATATCACAGCCAACGGTAGGCTAATTAATGCAAAGAAAATGCGATAAAGCCTTGGTCCAATGTATTTTTCTGCCCAAGGGCGCAAAGCAGCGCTCCCACTGTGAGCGATCGCAAAAGCTAATTGTAACCCCAGTATGACAAAATGACTGGGGGTTAACCAAGGATTGAGCATCATATACACAGGTGAAGTAATTTCAAGAAAACTTAATTCGGTACACCAATACTACAAAGCGTTCAAAAAAGGACTTTAGTCAAGACGTTATATTACCGTCTTTTTCGAGTAAAGCCTTCAAGTTTAAGATGCAATAAATCACGCTCAGCTGATTGCTGTGAAACTTGATTTGTTGCCAAAGCCGCTCCTTTCAAAGTTTGTGGGTTGAGCCTTATGTCTGACCTTCCTTTCACTTTAGATCAGTTACGTATTCTGAAAGCGATCGCCGTAGAAGGGAGCTTCAAGCGCGCCGCTGATAGTCTTTACGTCTCCCAACCTGCCGTGAGCTTGCAAGTCCAAAATCTAGAACGGCAGCTGGATGTCCCCTTATTTGACCGTGGAGGACGTCGCGCACAATTAACCGAAGCAGGGCATTTACTCTTAAGCTACGGTGAAAAAATCCTCAGTCTGTGCCAAGAAACCTGCCGTGCGATCGAGGATTTACAAAATCTCCAAGGCGGTACCTTGATTGTTGGTGCTTCTCAAACTACCGGAACCTATCTTTTGCCCAGAATGATCGGGATGTTCCGCCAAAGATATCCAGATGTAGCAGTGCAATTGCACGTCCACTCTACCCGGCGGACTGCTTGGAGCGTTGCCAACGGACAGGTTGATCTGGCGATCATTGGCGGAGAGATTCCAGGTGAACTGACGGAATCTTTAGAAATTCTTCCTTACGCTGAAGATGAGCTAGCGCTGATTTTACCTGTCTTCCATCCCTTTGCCAAACTTGAAACAATCCAAAAAGAAGACCTATATAAATTACAATTCATTGCTTTAGATTCTCAATCTACTATTCGCAAGGTAATTGACCAAGTGCTAGGACGCTGTGAGATTGATACAAGACGCTTTAAAGTCGAAATGGAATTAAATTCCATTGAAGCAATTAAAAATGCTGTGCAATCTGGTTTGGGAGCTGCCTTTGTCTCAACCTCAGCGATCGCTAAAGAATTACAAATGGGCGTTCTGCATTGTGCCCCCATTGAGGGCGTTGTAGTCAAACGAACGCTGTGGCTGATATTTAATCCCAATCGTTATAGATCTAAGGCCGCAGAAGCTTTTAGTCAGGAAATTTTGCCCCAGTTTGCTAATCCTGGATGGAATCAAGATATGTTAAAATTAGCACAGAAAAATCTAGTGATAACTACATTGGATGCAGCAGCACCTAACTCTGGCGGAGTTTAAAATTTTGTCAAGCGTCAAGAGGAGCCAGTCACGTATATAAAGAAGTCTGAGCAAAGAGAAGTAAGAGCGGAGCAAAAAGTCAGAGATGAGGCTTCCTCCGCTCTAATATTTTCAAGCGGGGCTTCCTGCACTCGAAACCACCGGGTAAGCCTACGTAGGCGCAAAATGGCTTGTCGTTAAACATCAGAACTTCTCATATGGTTGGTACTGTGCGTAACTTGCTCCCCCATAAGGGATGGTGGGCGATCTGAACTTCGGCGTTCTTCCCATTAAGTGAATTGGGATTCAGTAGTCAGTAGTTATTAGTCAAGAACTTTTGACTTTTGGCAACTGACAACTGAACAACTGACCAAGGACGAAAAAATAGAAGTTCACTAGACTTCTTGCAAAAATCCGAATCATACTAAAAGGAACCACAGATGAACACAGTTATTTATCTGTATTCATCTGTGGTTCATATCAAAAAAAATAGCAGTGAAACTTTCGTCTCTGTACAAGATATTCCTACAGGATTATTTCACACAGAGGCAGCACTTCTTGGACACCAATTCGACTACTAATTGACGCAACAATTCAAGCAGCGCGACCAGAGTTTCGGCTGCGTTATCTTGAATCCAGTAGTGGCAATCAAGGTTCCGGTACAGGTATAAGATCCTTAATCTATGGTCAAATTGCCTTTTCCCAATCATCTCGACCAGTTCTAAACGAGGAGTTAGCTCGTGCTAAGCAGCGTGGATTTGGTCTGAAACAAATTTCTCTGGGAATTGATGGTTTGGTAATAGCAGTTAACCCTAGCCTCAATATCCCAGGATTGACGATAGAGGAATTAAAGTCAATTTACACAGAGAAGATTAACAATTGGAACCTGGTGGGGGCTCCAATATGCCGATCAAACCTTATTCTCGCTGCATTGCTGATGGCGGTATGGTCGAAATTTTTGTCCAAGACATCTTGGGTGGTCAAGCTTTTGGCTCTAATGTGAAGTTTGTTTCTACAACCACCCAAGCCTTGCAAAAATTGGCTGTTAGTCCTGGTGGCATTTACTACGCTTCTGCCCCAGAGGTAGTTCCTCAGTGTTCAGTCAAAGCCTTGCCCTTGGGGCGGACGCAAGGACAATACATTGCTCCCTACCAAGAACCATTTGTCCTCCCTGCTGAATGTCCTGGTAAACGGAACAAATTGAACATTGAGGCTTTCCAATCAGGAAAATACCCGATTACCCGCAATCTGTTTGTGGTGGTTAAACAGAACGGTCAAACTGAGCAGCAAGCAGGTGTTGTTTATGCTAACTTACTGCTGACTGAGCAGGGACAGGAACTGATTACCCAAACTGGGTTTGTCAAAATTCGCTGACACCTGCTATTGGTGGTCTAGCTGGCTCTATTAATCGACTCTGCTGGCAAGCAAATAAGATTATCCCCTTGGGTAAGGATCAAGCCGCGTTGACGCAATTTGCCCATCAAGCGGGTGACGGTGACACGAGTCGAACCAATCGCGCTACCAATTTGGGCATGGGTGAGGGGGAAAGGCAGACAATAGCCGCGAATCACATCAGGATCAGTGTCGCTCATTGCCGGCTCTCCATATTCCTCAATCAATAATGTGAGAAATCCTAAGAGTCGGTCAATTGTACGTCGTTGCCCCAAGGCACTCAGCCACAGGAGCTTGCGCTGGTGCTGATACCTAAAGGCATCCATAACTTCGCGACGGAAGTGAGGCCAGTTGTCTAGGTCGTGCCAGTACATCCACAACACAGCAGTTTGGTCAACATGGGCGTAAGCCTGGAGTGTGAATGGTGATTGGGCAACAATTTCAAACGGCTGTCCCGCTCCCACAAAACCCAAGAAAGCTTCTTCTGGAGTTCTGTTAATTCGTCGAGACGTTAGCTGACTGGCGGTAGCACTAACCTGAGCGGTTCCCACCATACGGATCGCACCCCTCTGCACCAAATATAGCAATCCAGGTCGAGCTGGAATGCGCTCATCTTTGCTAAAGGTGCGGCAACGGTAGTGTTCTTGAGCCCAATCAAGAATTCGTTGCCAAGTTAAAAAAGGCCGTGATGCCTCAGAAAAGGAGGATGGAGATTGCATAGGTAACAAAGAGCGTTCGGCTGAAGACAAAGACGTCAGAAAAAGGTGCAAGGAGTGTCTTTGTGTTGGCGAGGTCGGCTTAACGCCTAACAGCGCCAGCCATCCAAAGAGCAGAAAGCAAATTAATTGCCCTCTACTCTTTTGTTATACTTCCTACTGTACAATGATGGTAGTAAAGTTTACTCACTGTTCATCGATTATTCATCAAATTTTATCGTACTCTCATTTTTCTTCATCTAGATTAAACTTATATCTCAAGATAGATGTCAAAAAACAGACAAATATGCATCAAAAAGTTATTTTTATAAAATTGCGTGTATCAAAAGTCACTAACCAAGAATTATATAGCTATTAAGCAGGTATTATATAGCTGTTTAGTGAATGTATTAAGTATTTACACTAAAAACAACGAAGGTATATGCATAGAAGATGGAAAAAATCTTCTATATAAAGATAGAGATGAGAGCAGAGTTTTATATATCTCAGGTATGGCCCTACGGTTGTCAAAATCTCAGAATCAAAAAACTAAGGAGCTTGCTGATGCGATCGCCTCTCGTTTATCAGCAACCTGTGGCGACGTTTTTAGAGTCCGAATAGTTCCCCCCGGCTGGATACATTTAGAATTGACTCATGTTAGTTTAGCGTTCTGGTTGCAAAATATTGCTGTTGGAAGTTCAAAGGGAAATGTGGAACTCGGCGACTCTACTTTGTGTAAATTAGGAGAGAGTGGCAGATGGGGAACTCGGGAACTCGACTTTGTGGGGGTTACAGGAGAGAAGGATCTGAGGAGAGGAGGAGATAGGGAAAAATCCCTCGTCCTCGGAGGAGACTCGAAAATACCTAATTATTTGTTTACTGTTCAACATGTCCATGCGCGCTGTTGCTCTATAGTCTTACTAGCTCACCGAGAGGGATTAATTAAACTTAGGGAACCAGTTCCAGATACTAGTCCAGCTTTTTGGAGCGTTATCTCCTCTAACCCCATACCTTGGCTTAACTGTGATGAAACACTGCGCCTAAATCACCCCGCTGAACGTCATCTAATTGCCGAGTTAGTGCAAGTGGTAGACAATATGAAGTGCCCTGATTTTAGCGGTTCTTTAAACTGGAAAAAAGTAGCGCTGAATTTGAGCGGAGCTTTTGAAAACTTCTGGTGTAATTGCCGCATTTGGGGTGAGGTGAAAACTACCTCATTAGAGCTAGCTCAAGCTAGACTCGGATTGCTCATGGCTACTCAGTCTGTGCTAAAGTTTTTACTAGAAGAAAAACTGGGAGTTTATGCACTCCTGGAGTTATAAATCATTAGTGTCTTTTAGGCAAAAAATAAAAACTTTTATAACAGCTATTGACTCAGTAAATCACCTCAGGTATATTATCAGGTGTGTGAGGAGCGAACCAGCAGGGGCACCGAGACGAAACACGGCCAGTCGTCGGTGTCCTTTCTGATTTTAAGTAAGGCAGGTTTAAAAGAGTGTCCTTACGATAGCAAAAACTTTTCAATTGCTACTGCTGCTCCGTCTTGCTCTACGCTAGGAGCTATCCACTGAGCGATCGCTTGAACTCCTGCTGGTGCATTGCCCATAGCTACACCAATGCCAGCGTACTCTAGCATTTCAAGATCATTAAAGTTATCACCAATAGTCATAACGTTGGTTCTTTGTAATCCTAGTAATTCTTCAGCTAGGTAACGAACAGCATATCCCTTGTTGACAGAGGCATTAGTTGCTTCAAAGAAGGTAGCAACAGATGTTGTCAGATAAAGTTCAGCGGGTGTGTATTGGCGGCGCAAATTCCCTAATAGCTCATTGATCACATTTGCGTCATCGCACAAAGCTAGAACTTTTGTGGGTTCATTAGTTAAAACTTGGCGCAAATTTCCCACAGGAATCGGAGTAATGCCAGAACGTTCTGCATAAATTTGGGTTTCTCTTGTTAACTCCCGCACATAGAGCTGGTCATTGATGTAGAAGTGGACAGATAAGAGACTTCGCAACTCAGGCTGTTCAAAATAGTCAATTAGCTGGTGGGCGATTTCCCTGGAAACAGCCCAATGGCGATGAATTTTTTGAGTGATCGGGTCTTGAATCCAGGCTCCCTGATAGGCCATTAATGGTAAGGTAGAGCCGATGTCTTGGTGAAAGCGCAAGGCTGAACAATACATTCGACCTGTAGCGATCGCCACTTGAATTCCTCGTGCTTGCGCTGCTACAATAGCTTGCTTTACACCTGCACTAATGGTGTTAGAGTGTCCTGCGATCGTGCCATCTACATCTAAAACTAGTAGTTTAATGTCTTTTGCAGCAGCCTGATTATTAGTAGATGCCAAATGTGTGGCAGATGCTTTCTGCATAATTTCCTAGATTTTAAGTTCCAGTAAGAGGTTAACAGGCTCTAGCGACCAGTGGGGAGTAGTAACAAAAATTGGGTTCTCTAGTCAACCCAGTTTCCCTACCATGAGGATGCTGAATCACACAATTTTAGATTTTAGATTGCTATGGTATTTTTATTGTTCAAAATTCTGGCTAATAGTCGCAATAAAAAACCCCGATTTTTTCGAGAATCGGGGTTTTTCATTTAAATTAGAGAGCCTGACCAATAAATAGGATGGGAAAAACCTACCTATTCAAAAAAGTTTATGAATTGGACACCTTGAGCCAGCTTTTTTTGCGTTGTGACAACAGACAAAGCCCAGCAATTAAACCAACTCCAAGTGTGGTAGAGGGTTCAGGTACTGATTTCATATCATCGTAGTTATAAGTTACTGTGACACCTGCTTTGGCAAGTGTTTCAACATAGGATCTGATGTTGCCCGATCCTGTAACTGCTGAGGTGGCTGAAGCTGAGAACAAGAAGTCTATATTGCCATTACCAATGAATGACTGCAAGAATTGGGTATTAGTGAAAGACTGAGTACCAAATTGTGTGGCAGTTAAGTTAGAAACAGTTTTTCCAGAGGTGCCATCATAATCAGAGATGCCGTCATAGCTACCAACTTGGTAATTGTAGGTATTTTCTGGATTGAGCGCAAACAGAGACTGACTATTTAGTTTTAAGCTAAGTTCACTCGCAAGCTTTACTGTTACCAAAGTCGAGCTTTGACTCCTGTTTTCAAAACCTGCATTTCCAAATATGTCACCAGTAAATCCTATCGTTACACCCTTGAGTGTGCCTAGAGATGAGTCAAATTTTTGGATGCTCAGAGGTGCATCAATGATATTTGTAAAATCGTAATTAGTGGAACTAGTGTACGAGAGAGAAGCTGCATTAGCTGCGCCAGATGTTGCAACGATTCCTGCCAATGTTGTAGCAGCAGCTAAAGTGTTCAAGAATTTTGTTGTCATAATAGAAGATGGTTTTTTAAAACGAATCATTACGTTATTACTAACTTATTTCTAACTCGGAAATTTGGCTTGTAGGATTGATAAATCCACGTAACTTTATGTAAAGTTATTATGTTCAAGTTACTTCGGCAAATATATTTCCTAGTATGTCTAAAATTTTGTTAAGGTCAAGAGGCTTTGATAGTGGTAGTCATGTGTTGAAATATTAAGCTAGTTTTTGTTGGTTCCTGAGAAGTCAGCTAGGTCAACCTAAATTAAACATAAAATGCTCAGGAGATAGATCCTCGACTTCTCGCCAGAAGTCTGGAATATGATTACTATATTGATACTCACGTACTTAATTAGGGTGGTATCCCTGCTAAAAGTTGTGTCTACTGGGCTTCCATACTAAAGCTGCAAATGCGTAATTATTACTTTGTATGAAATTATACAATAAAGTAATGGACACACCAAAAGTGCGCTATTGTCGCCAAAGCCAAGCTGAAATATAGGAATCTGTTTTGATTCTTGTTCGCGCAGCGTGGCGTAGCCATACTTCTTTGCGTAGGTAGGCAATAGGCAACGGGAAAGGTGTAGGTTGGGTTGAGCAACGCGAAACCCAACATCGATAAGGGTGTTGGGTTTCCTTACGTCAACCCAACCTACAATTTTTTTGCATCACTTTAGGCTTGTCACGCCAGTAGGTAGGCAATAGGCAACGGGAAAGAAGGCTTTTTGAGTTGTAGTGAGTTTTTTGAAAACCCAAAAATGAGTTCTATAGCATCTGAAATTGATAACTATGTGACAAAGCTTCTGGCTAAAATAGGGCTATGTCTGAAACTTTCACTTCTGTAACTGCAACACGCCCCACGTTCATCCTCGTAGATGGACACTCCCTGGCTTATCGTTCATACTTTGCTTTCGCCAAAGGGCGAGATGGAGGACTGCGTACAAAAGCAGGGATTCCTACGAGTGTATGTTTTGGCTTTCTGAAGTGTCTGCTGGAGGTAATGGCGACACAACAGCCACAAGCAATGGCGATCGCTTTTGATTTGGGTTTGCCAACCTTCCGCCATGAAGCTGACGATACTTATAAGGCTGATCGTCCAGGAACACCAGAAGACTTTGTTCCCGACTTAGCAAACCTACACGAGTTGCTCGATGGCTTTAATCTCCCAATTTTAACTGCCCCTGGTTACGAGGCAGATGATGTTTTGGGAACCTTAGCACAACGAGCAACTGCTGCTGGGTACAAAGTCAAGATTCTCACTGGCGATCGCGATTTATTTCAGATGATTGACCCTGACAAAGAAATCACTGTTCTAAATTTCAGTCCCGATGCTCTCAAGCGTTCCACCAACAGCATTACAGAATTTGGGATAGAACAAGTTAAAGAAAAAATGGGCGTTTTGCCTTCGCAAATTGTTGATTTTAAAGCTCTTTGCGGTGATAAATCAGATAATATTCCTGGGGTCAAGGGAATTGGCGAAAAGACGGCTGTACAATTGCTGGACGCCTACGGTTCTCTTGACTATATTTATGCTGCTTTAGATGAAATTAAAGGAGCAACTCAGAAAAAACTGGCAACAGGTAAAGAAGACGCTGATAGGTCACGCTATTTAGCAACTATAGTTATTGATGTTCCTATAGATATTGATTTAGAAGATTGTAAATTAAAAGGGTTTGATATAAGTGTCCTGACACCGATTTTAGAAAAGTTAGAATTCAAAACTTTTTTAGGCAAAATTAATGAACTACAGCAACGATTTGGTGGCAAAGTTGAAGCAACGCCAAAAATAGAAACAGCCGCAGCTTATACAGAACCAGAATTTGAAGGTGAAGATCTTGCGTTTTTCAGTTTTGCCGAGACACAAGCTGCACAACAGCAATCAGCTTCTCCAATTCAACCACGCATCATCGACACAAAAGCCAAACTAACTGAGTTAGTGAAACTTTTGCAAAAATTCACCAATCCAGAGAAACCTGTTGCTTGGGATACTGAAACTACCGACTTAGAACCAAGAGACGCGGAATTAGTGGGAATAGGTTGTTGCTGGGGAACAGAACTAGACGAATTAGCCTATATTCCCCTTGGACATAAAACCGGGGAAAATCTCCAAAAAGATGTGGCGCTAGAAGCACTACGCCCAATTCTTGAAAGTGCTGATTATCCTAAAAGTTTACAGAATGCCAAATTTGACCGCTTAGTTTTTCGCTGTCAAGGAATTAACTTGGCAGGAGTTGTGTTTGATCCGATGCTAGCAAGTTACCTTTTAAATCCAGATTCTAGCCATAATCTGAGTAGCTTGGCACAGCGATACTTGGGGTTGGTTGGGAAAAGTTATGTAGATTTAGTTCCTAAAGGCAAAACTATTGCGGATATAGATATTCCGGCTGTAGCAGATTACTGCGGTATGGATGTTTATTCTACATTTGGTTTAGTGCCAAAACTGCGAGAGGAACTGGAAAAAATTCCAGCTTTGTATAAGCTATTGGTGGAAGTAGAACAACCGCTAGAAGCAGTTTTAGCGGAAATGGAAAATACAGGCGTCCGCATTAATTCAGCTTATCTTCAAGAACTTTCGCAGCATTTAGAGACAGAGTTAGCAAGGTTGGAACAGAAAGCAACTGAAATAGCTGGGGAAAAATTCAACTTGGGTTCTCCTAAACAATTGAGCCAGATATTATTTGAGAAATTGGGGTTAAGTACCAAACATTCTCGCAAAATTCAAACGGGTTACTCTACAGATGCGGCGACACTGGAAAAACTCCAAGAAGTTGATGAAACAGGGTTGGTTGATGCCATCATTGAGTACCGGACTCTATCTAAATTAAAGTCTACTTATGTTGATGCTCTGCCAGCATTAGTACGTCCAGATACACAGCGAGTGCATACTGATTTTAACCAAGCAGCAACATCAACTGGCAGGTTGTCTTCTTCTAATCCGAATTTGCAAAATATCCCCATTCGTACTGCTTTTAGTCGCCAGATTCGTAAGGCATTTTTGCCAGAACCAAGTTGGTTAATGGTGGCTGCTGATTACTCACAAATTGAGTTGCGGATTTTAGCTCATTTGTGTCAAGAGCCGATATTGGTGCAAGCATATCAGCAAAATGAAGATATTCACACAGTGACTGCACGTTTAGTTTTTGAAAAAGAAGATGTAACACCAGATGAACGAAGGTTAGCGAAAACCATCAACTTTGGTGTGATTTATGGAATGGGTTCTCTCAGATTCTCACGTTCCACAGGGATAGATAAAGCTATTGCCAACGAGTTCATTAAGCGGTTTAACGAACGCTATCCTAAAGTTTTTGCATATTTGGAAGGGGTAAAAAAGCAAGCGATCGCTCAAGGTTATGTAGAAACTATTCTCGGTCGTCGTCGCTATGTTGAGTTTACTAACAACAGTTTACGTCAATTAAAAGGTAAGAACCCAGAAAAGATTGACTTGAGTAAATTAAAGAATTTAGGGGCTTATGATGCAGGTTTACTACGCGCCGCTGCTAATGCACCAATTCAAGGTTCGAGTGCTGATATTATCAAAATTGCAATGGTAAGATTGCATGAGGTTTTGCATAAATATCAGGCGCGTTTGTTGTTGCAAGTTCATGATGAATTAGTGTTTGAAGTTCCTCCTCAAGAATGGGAAGAACTACAACCACAAATTAAGTCGGTGATGGAAGGTGCGGTGCAGTTAAGTGTGCCCTTGGTAGTGGATGTGCGTGCAGGTGATAATTGGATGGAGACAAAGTAAATTAATGCCAAGCTCTGGAATTGTTTAACGAGTACGGCAGAATTTGCGATCGCTATCATGTTCAGGGTATTGCCAAGAATAGGCAAAATGGCTAACTCCCCTCAATTGGGGGGCAAATTTGCGAAGTGCCTGCATTTGCGCTTCTAGCGGTGGACGATTACTGATTGGTTGTCCCCATTTGCCAGCTAAAGCTGGAATCACCTGCGTACCTGGTTTTGCCATACTCAAAACCCGCTGTACTTGCGCCACAATACAACTGACGTTGCCGCAAGTCGCGTACAACATGGGATGCCACTGGAGTGTACTAGGGAATCTATCCCAAGGTTGCAGGCGGGAATCATACCCTTGTCCTAGTGTTTGGTTGCCATCAGGAAAAAACACCACTCCTGCGGGAATACCTTGTTGCTGTGATGGGTAACTAGCTATGGTGACAAAATCTAGGATACCTTGCATGGCATGAGCAACGGAGAGTTGCCACAATTCCCATTGCAAGAGTGGTTGTCTTGTGGTTGCAGGTAGGATTGACTTTTGCTCTGCTGGAAGAATGCGTCCTTGCCACATGGGTTCTTTTTCCTGGGGATAAAGTTTATCGACTTCAGCTATATCTCCTGCTGTGACGTATCCCTTACTCAAAAACCGCCGAATCACGTCCAGCCCTTTGTAATTCAGTGCGCGTCGAAATAAAGCTTCTTGGGTTGCTGAACTAAATAGCCATAAATCTGTGACTTTGGTGGCGATGGAATTACTTCCTGTCTGTCGCGGATAGCGCACATAGTCAAATAGCAAGCCATCTGGGCGACGGCGCAGGACTTCCTGTACTATTTGGTAGTAGTCGCGTTTTGCTTGCGAGTTGTAGGGATCGATAAATACTTGACTACCGTTATCTACGACATATAAACTTGTTTGACCCTTGCCATTGCGGGCGATCGCTGCTTCCCGATCTCGACGCTGGGCGTAAGTATAGCCAAAATTTGTAGTAAACATCCAGGCGTAGACCTTTAAACCGCGTTGCCGACCTTTTTGAATCGCTACAGAGAGCAGATCGATATTTTCTGCTCCTGATGTGCGAATCACAGAAGGCCAAACCGTGGGGTTAGCAGTCGCTGGCAATAATACCTGCCCGTCGTAAAACACTTCTAAATAAACTTGGTTATAGCCGCCATTGACAATCCGATCCATGATTTGCTCAATTGCTCCTGGCCGAATGTCGCAGGGATATAAGCGTAACCAGATTGCTTGGATTTGGGGCCAAGTACGAGTGCGGCACTGCTGTAATGCCTGTGCTTGTTGTTGTACCAGTTGTTGGTAGCTGGTCTGAGTATCTTGATTGCCTTTGAAGGCTGACAAACGTAAGTTTTCTTTTTTTTGCGCCGCAGCTGGTGATAACTGACAATATTGCGTGACTTGCGCTTCTGCTGGTTGGCTCCCAAAGTTAGGAAGTAACAAACTACTGCTGAAAACGATAGCGAACAGACGTCGCCAAAATAATATTGGTCTTGCAACGTTTAAAGGACGATTAGACATACGTATAGGTAAGTGGACAAAACAATCATCTACCTTAAATTCAGGCAGTTTAAGGCGACATGTATCAAATTCTCTAGTTCAGTAATAGAGGTTTTTAAGTCTACTTTTTCAAGACTGCCAAACTCATATTTCTGTTGCCATATTTTTTGAGAAAAATATAACAATAAGTGCAAAACCTTTTAATAAAAAATAGGCTAGGCCTGCTTTTAGGAAAGTACTACCTCTACTTTGGTTTAGTGAAACTCTGCCTGATCAAGAGTTCCTAGCTTATAACTAATACCATTTCCATATGAAGACGCATAGAAAGAACCCCACCGCCTGCGGCACCTCCCCTTACCAAGGGGAGGTTGGTAGGGGTCAAAATAATGTGCAACCTCACAAAGAATTGGTATAAGGGAGTATTAATCAATGAAGCTACAGAGTATCCTCTCGCTAAATTCCCCTATGGGGTTTGTTTACTTTATTGCCAATCAAAATTAATTCAAAATTTAAAAGCAAGATTTATATATAAATGAGAAAATTGTCAAGAGTTAAAAGTTTGGACTCTTGACTGGAGGCGGAGCGTCTCCACTGGCTCCGCTCTTGACTTTTGACGCTAGGTTAGTGGATGATCAAGCGCCACGATTGAGCGCCGTCTCGACCTGCTGTAACTCCTTCTCTAGACGATTCTTGAGCTTTTGTGGTACAGGACGATTTGGGTAAGAAGTGTAATGTCCAGCTAGGGAGTTGAGAGCTGTTCGCATGGTTGTAAAGGAGCTTAGACCAGAAACAGAGTTAACCCGCTGGTAGCGGGCTGAAAAGTCAGTAATTTTTTGACGCGCTTCTGCTTGAACTGCTGCTTTGTTTTGTGAACCTTCCGATAAGTCTAGAGCTTGCCTCATGGAATTGACTACAGTCAAAGTGTCTTGGCGATAATCCCCTGTTAAACTATCTGGGCTACCAGAACAGCCCATTAAGCCAACAGTTAAAACCAAGACCAGTGCAAGCAGACGCGACCAATAGCGCTTCATATGCATTAAGTGAAATACTACGCAAATCAACGTCCATCGTATCCTGGATTGGTATCTTGGGGATCAATTCAGTGCTGAGTGATAAGTTATGAGTTATAAGTCATAACTTTTTGATAAAGAGTATCCCGTTGTTGGTAAGGTCGTCCTAAAGAAGCGATCGCAGCTTGCAAGGTTTCCACTTCCATACATGTGCCACCCACAGCACCTGCCATTGTGGTAATGTGCTCTTCCATCAATGTGCCGCCGATATCGTTACAACCCCAATCTAAGGCTTCCTTCGCACCTGCAAGCCCCAGCTTTACCCAACTCTGCTGATGGTTAGGAATCCAATTACCTAAGAAAATCCGCGCCACAGCCCCCAGTAGTAGCGCATCAGCCAAAACTGGTTGATCGCGTCCGACACGACGACGTAAGGGCTTGGGCGCTTCTTGCCCAACAAAGGGTAACAAGATAAATTCAGTAATACGGGCTGGATATCCCTGATTAATAGCTGTTTTTTGGAGCGATCGCAATTTTTCTAAATGCTCAATTTGCTGTACTGGCGTTTCAATATGCCCAGACAGCATAGTGCTAGTCGTATGTAAGCCTAATTTATGAGCTGTACTGACAATTTCTAGCCAAGTGGCTGTGTCAATCTTCTCTGGACATAGTATCCGCCGCACTTCATCATCTAACACTTCAGCTGCTGTTCCTGGCATTGAGTTAACGCCAGCATCTCGCAAAGCAGCAATGACATCTGCATACTCAAGTCCGTCAATTCTGGCGATAAATTGCACTTCTTGCGGAGAGAAAGCGTGTAGATGTATCTGAGGAAATTCCTGCTTGATGGTTTCTACTACCTTGAGGTAATAAGCCAAAGATTTGCCGTTTATCTGTGCTTCTGGGTTCAATCCTCCCTGCATACAGATTTCCGTCGCACCTCGCCGCACTGCATCTGTAGCTTTTTCCAAAATTTGCGCCCAATCTAACCAATATGCACCGACATCACCATCATCTCGACGGAATGCACAAAAACTACAGTGTTGCTCACAGATGTTAGTAAAGTTAATATTACGGTTAATTATGTAGGTAACTGTGTCACCTGCTTGAGTGTGGCGGAGTTTGTCAGATGTGGCGCGAATCGCTGCGATCGCCTCTGGATCAGTTTGTTTTAATAATACCACTCCCTCTGAAGGAGATAAATCGTACCCCATCAGGGCACGCTCAAGAATTGTTTCGACAGCACTTTTCGTCACATTACATCTCAAAAACTAAAGTATTTCTATCTTAATTTTCTCAGTAAATCTTAAATTTGTGATGCTGTAAATAATAAAATTCTCTAAAATCCTACTGATTTATAAATATACCAAGTTATGGATAATCCCCGGATTGAGCATAAATTTTATCTTTAAAATTAGTCTCTTAGCGTTTCTCTTGTTTACTTATTTCAGTTGACATCGAAATAATTCCACAAGGTTTAAACTCTTTATCTAGCATTTTTATAAACTAAGTATAACAGTAAAAATACTTCATCTAAAGAAAATGCGATAGTGATAGTAGGCAGAGCTTATAGACTCATTGCTGTGTTCAATGTTTCTTATTTAGTCGCCATAGTTCTACACTAGCAGGCTCTATTTTGTATTTATCATCTTTCTCGATTTCAGCGATTAGTCCATTAGAAGGCATAAACAAAAATATATCAAAGCCGTCAGGAATCGGTAAGAGATTTTTTTTCAAAACAGTAGAAGGAGTAATATGACAAGTGTGACAGTAAGGCTTTAAGTGAAGCTGCACTTGAGAATTTATTTGATGAGTTAAGCCTAATATCGTGCCCATACTCCCATCACTAATTAAAAGTGGCTTATCAGCTTGATTAATTAACTTAGCAGCCTGGAAATTAATATCACTATGGCTCTTAGTCCACCAATAATTGGCTTGAGAACTGATGACACAAGAAACTACTGCACCAAAATAAAGCGTACACATAACAATCTTCCATAGCTTCTGCGATCGCGAGATCAATGAAATTTTGGTGGTTAGAAAATAAGCAACAGATATCTGAATACCTAAATAGCAAGGAGTTAGATATCGTGGGGTAATTGACCTCAATTCACCATCTATTAAATCTTTCAACATAATAGGTAGTGAAGTCACTAATATTAATGTCAAAATAAACAAGTAAGTTTGTTTGGAAGTTTGGCGAAAAATGAAATAAATTGAATACCCTACTAAAATTACCAGCAATCCTACCAGAGTCATCTGGATTAAATGCGTAAAGGAATTTTCCCAACCAAAATTTATAACTGCTCTCTCATGGTTCGTATCTACAAAGATACGGCTCAGGTTAAAAGCCCATGTCTTGATTAAAGACAAAGTAGGCATATTACCTTTTCCGCCAACTATTCTATTTATATGGTTTAAGTTAGCAATAATAACTACAAACCAAGGCGTAAAAGCTATAGAACCCATTTGACATCTTATGAGGTTTTGAATTAAGGTACTCCTCAGCATCTAAAATCCAATGCTAATGGCGTATTCCAGCGACCTCACTGATACAGAATGGGAAATTTTTGAACCCTTATTG
>Ga0209906_100171_pt1 | contig 66628 bp, 62 predicted proteins | sample FECB24metaG_FD_188303 | JGI IMG/M metagenome (GOLD analysis project Ga0209906, IMG submission 188303) | Cyanobacterial communities from the Joint Genome Institute, California, USA from Joint Genome Institute, California, USA - FECB-24 metaG... ... | reverse complement strand
GCGAGAGCGTCGGGATGAAGTGACATTGCAGGATCCTTCCTTGCCGGGATGAATCCTTCATTCCAACTGATTCTCGACCTCTCACCAAATCACTGTCGTGTAGTGTGGCCACCTAGTCCACGGGGAGATCGCAGCCGAAACGCTTTCTGCATCCTGTTTAGGGGCTGGAAGGGGCGGACCGATACAGGTTTGACTTGGTCAAAGCGGCGTTCAGTTTGCGACCGCATTGGCCCTATTGCCGGGATCTGCGCCGCCCAGAGGCTTGCACAAATCTTCTTTGCTTCCACCCGGCCGTTACCGCGCCCGACCAAGACTTCGCACCATGCTGGCCGCATGTTTGAGCGGCCCAGAGCCCTGCTAGCCCTTATGTCGAAGAGCATTCAGCACTACAGTCATGGCCTGCGACATTTGCCGACGGCTCGGGTAATAGAGGTGATAGCCGGCGAACGGAGCACTCCAGTCGTCCAGTAGTAGCCTTAACTCACCTCCATTGATGTGTTGGGCGACCAGGTCCTCGGGGACAAAGGCGATTCCGTAGCCGTTCAGCGCAGCGTCGATCATCGCGATGGAAGTGTTGAATGTCAGCTGCCCCTCAACTCGGACGCGCAATTCTCGGCCGCCCTTCTCGAATTCCCAGACGGCGAGACCGCCAGCGGTCGCTTGCCGCATGTTGATGCAATCGTGCCCAACAAGGTCCTGCGGGATCTCCGGTGTGGGTCGTTGCGCAAGATATCCCGGTGAGGCAACCGCGACCATACGCCAGTCAGGGCCGATACGGACAGCAATCATGTCGCGATCGACGCTCTCGCCAAGTCGTACCCCGGCATCAAAACGCTCTTCGACAATGTTGCGCATCCCATTGTCGCTGTAGAGTTCGACCCTGATATCGGGATAGTTTTTCAAAATGGGACGCAGTTTGGGCCAGACAGTCGTTTGCAGCGCATGATCCGACAAAGTCAGCCGCACCGTGCCCGAGGGCGTGTCGCGAAACGCCACCAAGTCCGCTAGATCGGCTTCAATCTGATCAATGCGTGGAGCGAGGGACTTGAATAATCTCGCGCCGGCGTCGGTTGGCGCGACGTTGCGCGTGGTGCGTGTCAGCAATCGCACTCCCAGCCTTGCCTCCAACTGCTTGATCGTATGGCTGAGACTGGATTGCGACGTGCCGAGTTTGGCCGCCGCCTTGGTAAAGCTCTGCTCTCTGGCGACCTCCAGAAACCAGAGCAAATCCTTGATATCCTCACGCTGCAAGCGCGCCTCCGTCAACCATTCATATCACAGACCGATAACTACATGCGGATTATATCGGATAGTCCCCGAAGTGGCGCTGCCTTATCTTCCCTTCACTGCGACTGATCGATGTATTTTCACCGGTGGTGAAGAGCGTCGTCCCCCGCCTCTTCAACGGGTCGCCGAAGGCAACAAGGCCATGGTCGAACGGCGCGCCATCAAAACCCTGTTGCAGCTCAATTTGTGGCCATCTGGCCGCATCCAAAAAGGAGTACGGACCATGACTAAGCAAATAAATACGGAAAGCAGTTCAGTCGAGTTCGACCCTAGTCGGCGAAGTGTCATCAAAGCGACGGGAATCGCCGCCGCGATGAGCGTGTTGTCTGTCACCGCGGCAACAAAGGCGACCGCACAATATACGGGTAGTTGGGACAAGACCTTCCCTAAGAGCGATCACGTCGATAACCGAAAGGTATCGTACGCCAATCGCCTCGGCATCACCCTCGTCGCTGATATGTATGTACCCAAGAACATTGACCGTTCGCGCCGGCATCCGGCGCTCGTGGTTGGCCATCCGTTCGGCGGGGTCAAGGAGCAGACCTCTGGCCTCTATGCTCAGACGATGGCGGAGCGCGGTTTCATCACCCTGGCCCATGACGCCTCCTACAACGGCGAAAGCGGCGGCCAGCCGCACTTCATTTCTTCGCCCGACGCTTTCGTCGAAGATTTCAGCGCGGGTGTCGATTTCCTCGGCGTCGATCCGCTGGTGGACCGCGACCGCATCGGAGTCATTGGTGTCTGCGCGAGCGGCGGGTTCGCGCTTGCCGCCGCACAGATCGATCCGCGCATGAAGGCCGTCGCGACCGTCAGCATGTATGACATGGGCGGCGCGAAATGGGCCTGGGGCGGCGAAACGATGGGCCCGGAGGCGCGTCAGACGGCGCTTGCCGCAATGGCTGAACAGCGTTGGGTGGAATTCGCGGGCGGCGAGAAGCGGTACGGCGAATTGCCTCACGTTCTCACGGACCAGACCGACCCGATCACGCGCGAGTTCTTCGAATACTACCGAATGCCGCGCGGCGCACATCCCCGCTCGACGTCGGCGATATCGTTCACCAGCGATCCTTCCTACTTCCACTTCCGGCCTTTCGAACATCTGGATGCGATCTCTCCGCGTCCTGTCCTGCTCGTCGCCGGCGAGAATGCACATTCGCTTTTCTTCAGCCAGCAGGCCTTGGCCAAGACGGCTGAGCCGAAGGAACTCCACATCGTTCCAGGCGCGGGCCATGTTGATTTGTATGACAAGGTCGGCCTGATCCCCTGGGACAAGCTGCAATCCTTCTTCGACGAGCACCTCACGGCCTGACCCGGTCTGCCCGCGTCCCGGCGCGAAGCCGGGACGCGGATCGCACCGGCAACGACGACAAGGAAGGACATCGCAGTGCGCAACATCATTCTCAGTGCAGTCGCCTCATTCCTATTTGCGGGAGCCGCCATGGCACAGGAAAAGATCGAGATCTCCTCTACCTGGGGAAAATTGACAGCGGAACTGGTCGACAGTGACGTGACCAGAGCCTCGCTCGGAATGCTGCCGCTCACATTGGAGATGACAGACCATCTTCGCCAGGAGAAAACGGGAAATCTTCCAGCCTCGCTACCGCAGGCCGAGCGCCAGCTTGGTTTCACCAACGGGACGCTCGGGCTGTGGGGATCGACCGATTTTGTGATCTACTATCGCGAGGGAAGCGTTCCGCGACCGGGGATCATCATTCTCGGCCGCGTCGATGGCGACGCATCCATTTTCGATCGTCCCGGCCCTGTCACAGTCCAGATCGACCGAGTGAAGTAGCCCCGGCTTCGTCGATCGCCCCCTATCACCTCATCCGTCGCCCCGAGCGAGAGGACGAAGATATCATGAAGACAAGAATCTTGCCCATTGGCCTGGCTTCGGTCTGCGGGGCGCTGGCCCTTGTCGCCGGCTACCTGACGTTTCCTCAAGGGACCGGTCCGTCCCCGGCCTACGCCGAAGCCAATGCCGTGACCTTTCCGCCTCTCGAACAGCTCGAGCATTACACGACCGTCCGTCGCGGCATCACCCGGGAGCATATGTTGACGAGCCCGGCCGCACTCGCAGTTCTGCGGGCCGGCCAGCCGGTGCCGACCGGGACACATATGGTTCTGGTCGACTATCAGAGCGATGTGCTGACCCGCTACCTCGTCGGCCAGAAAATCGGCGCTGGCGACGACGAGTGGCAATACCAGTGGTTTTGGCCGGACCAGTCGGTCAAGGCCGATGAGAACGTGGCCCGGTGCTACTCCTGCCATCAGTCGCGCCAGGATAAGCAGTTCATGTTCACGCATGACGGCGCAATCTCCGCTGACGATCCGCTTTAGGGAGATTGGAGACAGTCCGGCATGAGGAACACCACGGCATCACAACGGCTTTTGGTCCCCGGCGGCATGGCGACACTGCTGTTACTGTCGCTCGCCTACTGGTGGCTCGACAACGTCCCGCACGAGATCTTCGGGACCGCCCTGTTCGGCCTGATCGCCTGGCACATCGTCATGAACCGGCTATGGTTCAGGAATGTGTTTCGTGGTCGATACAATGGCCGCCGCGTCATGACGGTGCTGCTGCATCTGTTCCTGGTCGCCAACATGGCGCTTCTAATGGCGACAAGTATCGCTATCTCGCGATCGGTACTGGCTTTCCTGTCGATTCCAAGCAGCACATACCTGCGCGAGATACACTGGTTCTCTGCCTATTGGGTGATGATCGTTGTCGGCATCCATCTTGGCCTAAACTGGACGCGCGTGATGGCGCTGCTCCGCTCGGTGCTCGGGCTAACCCGAAGCGGTCCTGTCACGACTTGGATGCTTCGCACGGCGGCGTTGGCCGGCGCGTTATACGGGATCTGGAGTTTTTGGGTGCTCGGGGTTTGGGGCAAGCTGTCATTTACCTACAGCCTGGATTTTTGGGACTTCACTGCATCCGTCGCGCCATTTTTTGGATACTGGGCGGGCGTATTGGTCCTTCCAGCCGTTGTCACACACTATTTCCTAAAAGTTTGGATGGCTCGCGGCTCGTCGCTTACATTGGCTCGCCAACAAGTGTGCACATAGCCCAGGTTTGACAAAAGCAACGTGCCAACATCCGCGATGAGTTCCTCTGCGCTGCCGCGCTGCAGGTCAGTTAGGATCACAACCGCTGCTGTAGAGCAACGATCGCGGCTTACTGCGTTAGGATGGTCGCGGATCAGTTGCGTCGCCGCCGGTCTCTAGAACTCGCTTCTTCCGGTTCGAGATCCCGATCGGTCATGCGGATGTCCACTTTCAGAGGCGCCGCAGCGATCTCAATGTCCAGCATAGAGCGCAAGCGACCCCCCTTGACACCCCCTCAATCACCTGATTGATAACCACCTCCATCAATTGATTGATTGCCGATGTCCACCCCCTCCGAAACTCCCCGCCGCGACAGCGATTCGCGCCGCGCCGAAATCGCGGCGGCCGTGCGCGCGTTGATTGCCGAGCGCGGGTTCGAGGGGTTGCGGATGCGCGATATTGCCGAGCGGGTTGGGATCAATATCGCGACGCTGCACTATCACATCCCCGCCAAGGAGGCGCTGATCACGCTGGTGGCGCAGTCGCTGCGGGACGATTTCATCGCGCAGCACCGGGCGCAATCGCGCGAGGGGCTGTCGCCGGTCGAGCAGCTGCGGCTCGAATTCGCCGATTTCCGCGACACGTTCTTGAACAATCCCGAGCGCTTCCTGGTGATGGGCGAGATGCAGGAGCGGGCGCGGCGCGACCCGGCGGTCGCCGCCGCGATGACGCCGATGCGCGGCTACTGGCACCAGCAGTGGCGGGCGATCCTGGAGGCCGGCAAAGCCGACGGCTCGTTTCGCGCCGACATCGATCCCGCGGCCGCCGCCTCGATCCTGATCGGCGGCATGATCGCCGCCACCAAGCAACCCGAACCCTCGCTCGACGCGCTCGACCGGATCATCGCCGAACTCGAACGCGCCTTCCTCTCCGCTCCAAAGGCCTGACCATGACACAAGAACCCTATCCGCGCCGCTGGGCGGCACTTGCCGTGCTGCTGGCCGCGGCCTTCATGAACATGATCGACATTTCGATCGTCAACGTCGCGCTGCCGCGGCTGCAATCCGGCCTCGGCGCGTCGTCGAGCGAGATCGAATGGGTGGTGGCCGGCTATGTGCTGGCCTTCGCGCTGGCGCTGCTGCCCTTCGGGCGGCTGGGCGACCAGGTCGGCCGCAAGCGGATGTTCATGCTCGGCGTCGCCGGCTTCACGCTGTTTTCGGCGCTGTGCGGGCTCGCGCCCAATACCGAGGTGCTGATCGGCGCGCGCGTGCTGCAGGGGATCACCGGCGCGATGATGATGCCGCAGGTGCTGGCGATCGCGCAGGTGATGTTTTCGCCCAAGGAGCGCGCCTATGCGTTCTCCTTCTTCGGGCTGACGGCGGGGCTGGGCTCCGTCGCCGGGCCGCTGGCCGGCGGGCTGCTGATCGGCGGCGACCTGTTCGGGCTCGACTGGCGGCCGATCTTCCTGGTCAATATCCCGATCGGCATCGCGGTGCTGCTTCTGGCGCGGAAACTCGTGCCGGCAACCGAGCTGCATCCGAACCTGACCAATGACTGGGGCGGAATCGCAATCGCGTCGCTGGCGATCCTGCTGGTGATCTTCCCGCTGATCGAGGGCCATACGCTGGGCTGGCCAGCCTGGGCCTTCGGCATGATCGCGGCCGGGTTGGTCACCGCCGGCCTGTTCGCGCTCTACGAGCGCCGCCGCGCGGCCAATGACCAGAGCCAGTTGCTGCCGGCGTCGCTGCTGGCCAACGGACCGTTCCTGCTCGGTGGCGCGATGCTGCTGATCTTCTTCTCCGGCGCGATGGGGCTGTTCCTGTTCCTGGCGATCTTCCTGCAGCAGGGCTTCGGCTTCTCGCCGCTGGCGGCGGGCCTGACGACCGTGCCGTTTCCGCTCGGCGTCCTCATCGCGTCGATCCTCAACGGACGGGTCGGCGCTCGGTGGCCACGGCAAAGGATCGCGCTTGGCTCGGCGCTGCTGTTTGGCGGCATGCTCTGGCTGCGCCTGGTGGTCGAGGGCGTCGGCGACGTGGTGGACCACTGGCAGTTCGCGCTGCCGATGCTGATGGCGGGGCTCGGCTTGGGCACGGCGATCGCGCCGCTGATGCAGACGGCGCTGGCGAGCGTCCAGCCGCGCGATGCGGGTTCGGGCGCGGGAGCGTTGCAATCGGTGCAGCAACTGGGCAGCGCCTTCGGCATCGCGATCGCCGGGCAGATCTTCTTCTCGACGCTGGCGACCCGATTCGCAGCGGGAACGGCGCAACACCCGGCCTTCGTCGACGCGCTGTCGGCGTCGCTCCTCTACAGCCTCGCGGCCTTTGTCACCGTGACGGTGCTGGTGCTGTTCATGAAGGCGCCGCCAGCCGTGCAAAGCGGCCATGCGGCGGCCAATCCAGCGGCGGTCGAGCTTTAGGGCGCGAGACGGCTTTGGCGAAATTTGCAGCGAAATCGAAGCGGGCACCCGCCGCGCCCGTTTCGATTGTCGTCAACATATCAAGGTGTTACTTGCCGTCTCTGAATCTCTCTGGCAGATCGCTGGCCCAAATCCGTTAACCTTTCATTAACTTTGATTGCCCTACTTGGTCGATGCAACAGAGCGTTAACCAAGATGACCGAATCGATAACAGAGACCCGCCCGATCCGCCTCAAGGGGCGCTCGTTCATGGCGCTGACGCTGTCGCCGGAACTGCCGGTGGAGGGCTGGCTGGCGCGGCTGGACGACCTCGCGGGGCGCTCCGCTGGCTTCTTTCTCGGCCGGCCTGTGGTGCTCGATCTCGAGAATGTCGACATCACCAAATCGCAGCTGAACGACCTGATCGCCGAGCTTGGCAAGCGCAATGTCTGGATCATGGGCATCGAGGGCGCACGGCCGTCGCTGATCGGTCCCGGCATGCCGCCGGCCATGAAGGGCGGACGTCCCGGTCCGGATTTCGAAGCGCCCGAGGGCGAGGCAGAAGCTGCGGCGGAACCGGCCGCACCCGCGCCTCAACGCCAGCCGATCCAGTCCGTGCCGTCGATCATCATCCGCGAACCGGTGCGCTCCGGCCAGTCGGTGATCTTCCCCGAGGGCGACGTCACCATCATCGGCTCCGTCGCGTCGGGCGCCGAAGTCGTCGCTGGCGGCTCGATTCACATCTACGGCACGCTGCGCGGCCGCGCCATGGCCGGCTCTGTCGGCAATGCGTCCGCCCGCATCTTCTGCCGCAAGCTCGAGGCCGAGTTGCTGGCGATCGACGGTCTCTACAAGACCGCCGAGGACATGGACCGCAAGCTGCGCGGCCAGGCCGTGCAGTTCTGGCTGGATGGCGACGCCATCAAGGCCGAAGCGCTCAATTGAGACAAAAGACACAGGGGGACAGGAGAGCTACATGGCAAAGGTAATCGTGGTCACATCGGGCAAGGGCGGCGTCGGCAAGACGACGTCAACGGCGGCCCTCGGCGCAGCACTGGCGCAGCGCGGCGAGAAGACCGTCGTCATCGATTTCGACGTCGGCCTGCGCAATCTCGACCTCGTGATGGGCGCCGAGCGGCGGGTGGTCTACGACCTCGTCAACGTCATCCAGGGCGACGCGAAGCTGCCGCAGGCGCTGATCCGCGACAAGCGGCTGGAGACCCTCTTCCTGCTGCCCGCCTCGCAGACCCGCGACAAGGACGCGCTGACCGCCGAAGGCGTCGAGACCGTCATCGAGACGCTGAAGCGGCACTTCGACTGGATCATCTGCGACAGTCCCGCCGGCATCGAGCGCGGCGCGACGCTCGCCATGCGCCACGCCGACACCGCCGTCATCGTCACCAACCCGGAAGTCTCCTCGGTGCGCGATTCCGACCGCATCATCGGCCTGCTCGATTCCAAGACGCTGCGGGCGGAGAATGGCGACCGGATCGAAAAGCACCTTCTGCTGACCCGCTACGACGCCGCCCGCGCCGAGCGCGGCGACATGCTGAAGGTCGATGATGTGCTGGAAATCCTGTCGATCCCGCTGCTCGGCATCATCCCGGAAAGCATGGAAGTACTGCGCGCCTCCAACCTCGGCACACCGGTGACGTTGTCCGACAAGGGTGGGGCGGCCGCTTTGGCCTATCAGCAGGCGGCGCGCCGCCTCGCTGGCGAAGCCCTCCCGGTCACCATCCCGGGAGAACGGCGCAGCCTGTTCAGCAAGGTGTTCGGAAGGAAGGCAGCATGAGCCTCTTCACGTTCTTCAACCGCAAGTCTTCCGCGCCGGCGGCGCGCGAGCGCCTGCAGATCCTGCTGGCGCATGAGCGGGCCAATCTCGGCGGCCAGGCCGACCTGGTGACGATCCTGCGCGAGGAGATCCTCGCGGTGGTCGCCAAGCACGTCAACATCGATCCCGAGAAGGTGACGGTGACAATGGAGCGTGGCGACAATGTCTCGACGCTCGAAGTCGACATCGAAATCCCGCTGCACGCCGTCAAGCACGCAGCCTGAAAACTTCACCGGCGGGGGCCCCAACGCAAGGAGATATCGTATGACACGCGGCGCGCTACTCATCCGTCTTCGCGAGCTTCAGCAATTGCCGAAATTCGCCAACCGCGACATCTGCACCGTCAGCGCCATGCTGACACAATCCGCGCTCGAAAAGCATGTCGAGCACTGTGAGCGGGCGGCCGGCCTGACGCCATCTGGCGAGCCGAGGGCTGCGGCCGCCTGAGACTACTGGCGGACCGGAAAACCGTTCGGCCGGGCGGGCACTGCCTTGAGATAGGCGGCGATCGCGGCGCGGTCGTCGTCGGACAGGCGGCCGGTGTTCTTCACCACCGCCGCCATTGCGCCGCCGGCGGAATCGAAGTCCGGCGTGAAGCCGGTCTTCAGATATTCGGCGATGTCACCCTCGGACCATTTGCCGGCATCCGCGCCCTCCGGCGTGATGTTGGGCACGACGCCGTCGCCTTCCGCCGCGACCGCGCCGGCCAGCCATTCAGACGTCTTGATGCCGCCCGAAAGGTCGCGCGCGGTGTGGCATTCGCCGCAATGGCCGGGGCCCTCGACCAGATACTGCCCGGCCTTCGCCTGGTCGGACGCATTGGCGAGCGCCAGCACGGGCTCGGGCGACAGGTGCAGCAGTTTCCACAGGCCGAGCCCGCGGCGGACGTTGAAAGGGAAGCCGAGCTGGTGGTCGGGCGCCCTGCCCGCAACCTGGGCCTGCGTCTTCATGAAGGCGTAGAGGTCGGCGACGTCCGTGAGCTTCATCCGCACGTAGGAGGCGTAGGGAAACGCCGGGTAGTAGTGGCGGCCGTCCGGCGACACGCCGCGCTGCATCGCGTTGGCGAAGTCCGACAGCGACCAGGCGCCGATGCCGTCGGTCGGGTGCTGCGAGATGTTCGGCGCAACGAAGGTGCCGAACGGCGTCTTCAGCTCGAGCCCGCCGGTGAGTTGCACCGGCGCGTTGGCGTCGACCTTCGGTGCGGCATGGCACGAGGCGCAGCCAGCGGCGTAGAACATCCGCTCGCCGCGCGCGACATCGCCAGCGCCAAGCGCGGCGATGTCGGCTTCGGGCAAACGGTCCGGCATGGTCAGGAACCAGAATGCCGCGCCGCCGGCAAGAGCGATTGCAAGTATCCCCAAGGCCAGTTTGCGCATTCCGAGACTCCTGCCGAAAGCCGAGCGTTACAGGCGCCAGGCCTGATGGCAAGCGCCGCAATTGGCGGCGATCTTGCCGAACTCGGCGCGGAAGGCATCCAGATCCTGCGGCTTGGCCGCGATGGCGGAGGCGACATCGGCCTTGTACTTGTCGGAAGCGGCCTGGTAGCCGGCCATATCCTCGCCGATCTTCGGCGACGCCTTGGTGTCGCCTGTCAGGCTGCCGGCAGGGTAGAGCGTGGCGATGTCATGCTTGCCGGCGTTGACTTCGAGAGCAGCGAATACTTCGGCCACCTTGGCGGCGTCGAATGGCTGCTCGCCCTTGGCGATGGGCGCGAGTTGGCCGACCAGACCGCCCCGTTCCTTCATCAGGGCCTTGCGGTCGGCGATCGGATCGGCGCTGGCCGTGGAGATGGCGGTGGCGGCGATCACGAGCGAAAGTATCAGGGATTTCATGCGGCTGGCTCTCCGGCTGGCTGACAAGGGCAAATCGCCCCTAGTCATCAACGCCGAGAATGGCTGGAAATTCCAGACACCGATGTCCTGTCGGGAACACGCTTTCGTGAAGAGCAAATGAAAGCAAAAAGGCCCCCGGCAAACCGGGGGCCTTCGGGATCAGTCCGATCGGATCGATCAGGCGTTTTCGTACATTTCGAGGACGTAGTCCCAGTTGATCAGGCTGTCGACGAAGGCTTCCAGGTATTTCGGCCGCGCGTTGCGATAGTCGATGTAATAGGAATGCTCCCAGACATCGACGCCGAGGATCGGCGATGCGCCGTGCACCAGCGGGTTTTCGCCGTTCGGGGTCTTGGAGATGGCGAGCTTGCCGTCCTTGACCGACAGCCAGGCCCAGCCCGAGCCAAACTGCGTCGTGCCGGCGGCGATGAAGTCAGCCTTGAACTTGTCATAGCCGCCGAGATCGCTGTCGATCGCCGTCTGCAGCTTGCCCGGCAGCTTGGTGCCGCCGCCGCCCTTCTTCATCCACTTCCAGAAATGGATGTGGTTGTAGTGCTGGGCCGCGTTGTTGAAGAGAGGGGCATTCTTGCCGAAGGACGCCTTGACGACGTCCTCGACCGACTTGCCGTCCATGCCTGCTTCAGCCGCCAGCTTGTTGCCGTTGTCGACATAGGCCTTGTGGTGCTTGTCGTGGTGATACTCGAGCGTCTCCTTGGACATGAACGGCTGCAGCGCCTCATAGTCATAAGGAAGGGGGGGCAATTCGAAAGCCATGGCTCAATCTCCTGTTTGAAATGAAACGGCGCTCAGCGCGGCGCCTTGGGTGGCAACCCCGCTCCAGCGGCTTCGTTCCTTATCTAGGGCCTCGCAGACCCAATTGGAACCGCAAGAACGTGGAGTTTCGCGGCTATGACGCCGAATGTGCAAAATCCCAGTAAAGTTCGCGCGCCTTCTTGGCGATCGGCCCGGGCTGCAGGTCGCGGCCCTCGATGCGGGTGACCGGAACCACCTTGGAATGATTGCCGGTGGAGAAGATCTCGTCGGCCTCCATGAAGTCGCGCACGGTGAGCGCCTTCTCGAGGGTGCGGAAACCGTAGTCTGCAAGCAGGCCGATCGTTCGCGCCCGCGTGATGCCGGACAGGAACGTCCCGTTCGCGGCCGGCGTGAAGACCTGCCCGTCCTTGACCATGAAGATGTTCGATGACCCGGTCTCCGCGACATTGCCCAGCATGTCCATGACCAGAGCGTTGTCGAAGCCCCGCGCCTTGGCTTCCAGGATCGCGCGGCCATTGTTCGGATACAGGCAGCCGGCCTTTGCATTGGTCGGCATGGTCTCGATGGTGGGCCGGCGGAACGGCGACACGGTCACGGAGAAACCCGACGGGACGATCATCGGCGATTCGTAGAGGCAGAGGCAGAAGCGGGTCGATTCCGGATCGGAGGGAACGCCCATGTAGCCGCCATGCTCGGCCCAGTACATCGGCCGAACATAGACCGCCGTGTTGCCGTCGAACTTCTTCAGCCCGTCCAGCGCCAGTCCCATGATGTCCTCGGCCGCCATCGTGGCCTTCAGGCCCAGCGCCTCGGCCGAGCGGTTGACCCGCTCGCAATGCTTGTCGAGGTCGGGCGCGACGTTCTCGAACCAGCGTCCGCCGTCGAACACGCTGGAGCCAAGCCACATCGCGTGGCTGCGCGGCCCGATCAGGGCGACGTTGCCTTCGTGCCAGTCGCCGTCGACATAGGTCCAGGTCAGCGATTGGGCGGGGGTGGAAAGCGTCATGGGTCGGACCTCGTTCTGTCGGTGTCGGCCTCTTCTACCGCTTTCCGCCGAAAAACCAACTCGATTGAATTCCCGCCGCCCACCTGGCTCAACCGATTCCGCCTCCGTTGCCAACGGAACTGCGGTTCGCGCCGATCGAAAAGCCTCCCGTGATTTCACATTCCTGAATGTCCGCATCGCAACTGTGAAATCATTGACTTGGTCCGGATCCCGTCCGATTCATGCGCCCGGCGATAACGGGAGCGAGGCGCCGACTGCCCCTTTGTGACATGGGCCATGACGCCGTGCTCCAGACGGAATTGCGAACCCGCGTTCGTCCTTGAGCCCGCGTTCGTCCTTGAGAAGGTGCAGACATGACTGACAAGAATGACGCCGCGAGCCGAACCAGCCCTGCCAGGCGGGTCGATGTGATCGTCGTCGGCGCCGGCTTCGGCGGCATGTATGCGACCTGGCGCTTTCGCGAAATGGGCAAGTCGGTGGTCGCGATCGAGGCCGGCAGTGACGTCGGCGGCGTCTGGTACTGGAACCGCTATCCCGGCGCGCGCTGCGACCTGATGAGCATCGACTACAGCTACGGCTTCTCGGACGAAATCCAGCAGGAATGGACATGGTCGGAGCAGTTCGCCGCGCAACCTGAAATCCTGGCCTATGCGAACTTCGTCGCCGACAGGCTCGATCTGCGCAAGGACTACCGCTTCAACACGCGGGTCGTCAGCGCGATCTGGGACGACGCAGCCAAACTCTGGCGCGCGACGACGGATGCCGGAGACGTCATCGAGGCGCCCTATTGCATCATGGCGACCGGCCCCCTGTCGGTCCCGAAGGATCCCGACATCGAAGGCATCGACCGGTTCAAGGGCCAGCTTCTGCGGGCCCAGCGATGGCCGCACGAGCCGGTCAGCTTCGAAGGCAAGCGCGTCGGCGTCATCGGCACCGGCTCGACCGGAGTCCAGATCATCCAGACGGTCGGCCGGCAGGCCGGCGAACTGTTCGTGTTCCAGCGCACGCCCAGCTTCACGCTGCCGATGCGCAACCACACGCTCGAGCCGGACTACATCGCCGAGATGAAGCGCCATTATCCGGCGATGCGGGAGTCGATGCGCAACAATCCGACCGGCGGCACCCGGCCGGCGACGTCCCGCCCCTATTTCAGCCTGCCGCCGTCGCAGCGCCGCCAGGCCATGGAACAGGCGTGGATCAATGGCGGGCACACCTTCCTCGGCTCCTTCGCCGACCTGCTGAGCAACCAGGAGGCCAACGACCAGGTCGCTGATTTCGTCCGCGAGAAGATCGGCCAGATCGTCAAGGACCCCAAGGCCGCCGAGGCGCTCAAGCCGCGCGGCTACCCGATCTTTGCGCGCCGGCCCTGCCTCGATACCGAGTATTACGAGACCTACAATCTGCCGAACGTCCATCTGGTGGATTGCCTCAACGACCGGATCGTCGAGATCACCGAAAAGGGCATCCGCACCGAATCCGGCGAGACCGAACTCGACATCCTGATCTTCGCGACCGGCTACGACGCGCTCACCGGCGCCCTGCTGGCGTTCGACGTCGTCGGGCGCGGCGGCCGGACGCTGAAGGACAAGTGGAAGAATGGCGCGCGCTCGCATCTCGGCCTGATGATGGAAGGCTTTCCCAACCTGTTCGCCACCGGCGGGCCGAACGGGCCGGCGGCACTCGCCAACCTGATCACCATCAGCGAGCACGACGTGGACTGGATCGCCGACATCGTCACCCACATGGAGCGGAACGGCCTGACGACAGTCGAGCCGTGCCTGAAGGCCGAAGACGACTGGATGACACTCGTCGCGTCGCTTGCCGAGAAATCGCTGATCCGCAAGGCGAACACATGGTGGGTCGGCTCCAACGTCAAGGGCAAGCCGCAGGGGCTGACGATGTTCATCGGCGGCTTCAACAAGTATCGCGATTTCTGCGCGGCCGCCGCGCAGAACGGCTATCGCGATTTCTCGTTCGAACGCGCGAAGGGAGCCGTCGCCGCCTGAGGACGGCGGGAGCGCAAGCGCCCGCCCTTGACCGGCGCGCGCCGATGGCGTCACCATCGACCGCATGCAGACACGTTCATCCCCCTATTCGGCCTTCGTGTTCGATGCCTACGGCACGCTGTTCGACGTCCACGCCGCCGTGCGCCGGCATGCGGCCGGGATCGGGGCCGATGGCCAGCTTCTGTCGGACATCTGGCGGGCGAAGCAGCTCGAATATTCGTGGACCCGCACCCTGATGGGGGCCTACGCGGATTTCTGGCAGTTGACCGAGCAGGCGCTCGACTTCGCGCTGCGCAAGGTGACGTCCGTCGATCCCACGATCCGAACTGCGCTGCTTGAGGCCTACTGGAAGCTCGACTGCTATCCGGAAGTGCCGGCCGTGCTGAAGGCGCTGAAAGCCACCGGCGGACGGATCGCGATCCTGTCCAACGGCTCGCCCGCCATGCTCGACTCGGCGGTGAAATCGGCCGGGCTCGATCTCATCATCGACGAGATTTTCTCGGTCGACCAGGTTCGCCGCTTCAAGACCGACCCTGCCGTCTACGAGATGGTGACCAACGCATGGCGGCTCTATCCGGGCAAGGTTTCGTTCCAGTCATCGAACCGCTGGGACGCCGCCGGGGCCAAGAAATTCGGCTTTCGCACGGTCTGGATCAACCGGACCGCGCAGCCCGACGAGTATCTCGATTTTCCGCCGGACCTGATCCTGCCCTCGCTTGAAGGCCTTGTCGCGCAATCGTGATCGAAGGCATGTGACACAAGCGCAACACCCGTGTTGCCGCCACATGTTCGCCTTTGTTACCCCACCACCGCGCCTTGATTGACCGGCCTAACGGCTGGCTAACCGCAACCCTTTGGAGGAGTTGGCGTTGCGGAACAGGTGCAACATCATTCGGGATAACGTCACAGTGCATTCAATTCAAAGACCGCTCAACCGCCGCCTGTTCCTCGCCGGTGGCGCAGCGCTCGCCCTTTCAGGCTGCGGCACGATCCGCGGCAACGCGCCGGACGGCGCGCTTGCCGAGCGCCCACGCATAGGCGTCGATTCCGCCTTCGGCAGCTATGTGAACATGTATGCCGCCCGCGTCGACGAAGGCTACGAACTGCCCGCCATTCCGATCGAGAAGATCGACCGCCGGTTTTTGCGTCAGGTCGTTGCCGATCCGACGGGCGAGCCGGCCGGCACGATCGTCGTCGATACGTCCAGCCACTTCCTCTATCTCGTCAGGGGCGGCGGCGAGGCCATCCGCTATGGCGTTGGACTTGGCCGCGAAGGCTTCGCCTGGTCCGGCCGCGCCGTCATCCAGTGGAAGCGCAAATGGCCGAAATGGACGCCGCCGGACGAAATGATCGGCCGCCAGCCCGAACTGGCGCAATACAGCGCCGCCAATGGCGGCATGGCGCCGGGTCTCAACAATCCACTCGGCGCGCGTGCGCTCTACATCTTCCAGGGCGGCGAAGACACGCTCTACCGCCTGCACGGCTCGCCCGAGTGGTGGTCGATCGGCAAGTCTGTCTCGTCCGGCTGCGTGCGCCTGATGAACCAGGACATCATGGACCTCTACGACCGCGTCCCCAACAAGTCGCCGATCCTGGTGACGAGCGGGCTGGCGGTGAGCTGACGCACGCTCTCATTGACAAGGCGTCCGGGCGAGATCACACGCCGCAGGAACAGAACCCGATCGGACGGCTTTTTGACCGCATGACCACTATTCTCGAGCCACTGTCGCGACGTCGCCTGCTGGGCGCCGGTGCTTCGTTCGCAGCACTGACGCTCGCCGGATGTGCGAGCACGGAAGAAACGGCGGCGCGCAACGAGGCGCTGCAGGCACGGCTGCGCGAATTCCCCGCCGAACCGGCGCTGGGCACGGATGCTGACATGTATGCGTCGCGCGCGGATGACGGGTTCGTCCTGCCCGCGATACCTTACGAGCGTGTCGACCCCCGCTTCCGTCGCCAGATCGTCCCCGACCCGACCGGCGAGCCGGCCGACACCGTCGTCGTCGATGTCGCCAACCACTTCCTGTATGTCGTCAGACCCGATCGCAAGGCCGTTCGCTACGGCGTCGGGCTCGGCAAGGAAGGCTTCGCATGGTCCGGCCGCGCCATTGTCGAGTGGAAACAGCACTGGCCGCGCTGGTTCCCGCCCGAGGAGATGATCGCGCGGCGTCCCGAGCTCGCCAAATACAAGGCCATCCAGGTTCCGGGAAAGAACGAATGGGAAGGCGGCCAGCCCGGCGGCCTCGACAACCCGCTGGGCGCCCGCGCCATGTATCTGTTCCAGGACGGCAAGGACACGCTCTTCCGCCTGCACGGTTCGCCCGAATGGGACTCGATCGGCAAGTCGGTCTCCTCCGGCTGCGTGCGCCTGATCAACCAGGACGTCATCGACCTCTACGACCGCGTCCCGGACAAGGCGCCGGTGCTGGTGACAAGCGAGATGCCGCGCCTGGCCTGAAACGGCGCCCCGCTCCCGCACGTCACCGCCCGCCAAGGCTCTCCGGAAAGCCTCGCACGACGGCGCTGTCGACGGCAGCTTTCGACGCCTTCTCTGTCGGTCAAAGGTCTCTGACGGTCTTCGTAAAGCCGCCGTTCCTAGTATGCCTCAACTGTCGGCGTGATCTGGACTGACAATGAAAGGTCGGCTCGTCGGTGTCATAGATCGGAAGGCGAGCATAACCATGTGTGTTTACACTTCGCCTATTAATCCAACCGTCCTCGGAAAAAAGGGCTGGAATTGGAAAGCCGATTCCTGCAAAGAGTTCTGGTCGCATAAACGTTGGCTAGATGCATTTCAGTCCGCTCTTGACAATATGGTGGATTTAGACTTGGCCTCCGCTTTGTTTCAATAATTCGCACCGGGAGTGGCCAATGGAAATCGCGCCAGACAAACAGAATATCGACCGTGTTTTTTCTAATACGACGTACCATATCGACTTCTATCAGCGGGAATACAAGTGGACAGTTGAACCTGTTATGAGATTACTGGATGACATATTTTATGCATTTGAGGAGGCCTATAAAAGCAACAGCAAACTTGATCCTGGTCCAGAGATAATCGGCGCGAAATATCCTTGGTACTATCTGAACACCTACGTTACGAATACAATTGACGGTCGCGTTTATGTTGTCGACGGACAGCAGCGGCTGACTACCCTAACACTGATCCTGATCAAGCTGCATCATATGGCTGCAGCGGAACAGTCCGCCCTTGCCGACTGGATTAAGGGCAAAATCGCTGGTCAAGACGGGTTTAAGAAGTGCTTCTGGATGAACCACGAGCGGCATCTGGCGACGCTCCAAGCTCTCTTCGAGGACCAGGACGATATCCCGACGGACAGCGGCATCACCGCTGTGAACATGTTGGATAACTATAATCTCATAAGCGAATTATTGAATGGCCGGCTCACCAGCAAGCACAAGCTGGAGACGTTTGTCTTCTATTTTTTGCACCGGCTCGTGTTGATCAATCTGTCAGTTGCGCAGACCGATGTGCCAATGGTTTTCGAGGTCATCAACGACCGTGGTGTGCGCCTTCGGCCTTACGAGATTCTGAAGGGAAAGCTACTCGGGCAAATCGACAAGGTCGAACTCGATGCCAACGACTACAACGGTCTTTGGGAAAAGAGCGTGCAATCCGTGAATCGCTTTCGTACGGACGAGATTGACACTTTCTTCACCTACCTGCTCAAGGCAAAATTCTCAAGTTCTCGGGGCACCGCAGAAAGATTTGATAAAGATTACCATCGGGAGATGTTCAAAAAAGACGTCAACGATGCCCTCGACCTTGACCACAACGCCAGTGCCGTTAAGAGCTTCATCTCCGACGATTTTCGTTACTTTACATCACTCTATGCGCGGATACAGGAGGCAACACTGTGCACACAGGAACCTCTTGAGCACGTATACTACAATCGGCTCAATGGAATGGATAGCCAGAACCTGCTAATCTTGTCCGCATGCGTCGTCGATGATGCCGAAGAGGACGAGAAGATGCGTCTTGTCGCCTTTCATCTGGATAGGCTATTCGCCCTGCTTCGACTGCAACGTGCTTACGACAGCAATGAATTCAGCGATGCTGTCTATGAAGTCTCGAACGAAATCCGTGAGCAGCCTGCGAGCGCCATACCCCCGGCATTCGAGAAGAAGTTACTTGAGCTGCTTTCGATCCGGAGGGGTGTTAAGGTAATTGACGCATTTGAATACGCCCAGTTTAAAAATACGTCGATTACTGATGTTCCGACACGGTTCACTCGATACTTCTTCGCGCGCTTAGATGCGTTCCTCGCAGTTGGTCTTAACAAACCCGCCTACAATGTAGACGACCTGGTGACCAAGACAGGTGCTGTCAACGGCTATCACATAGAACACATCATGTCCTACAACCCCGACAATATAGCCTTGTACGACGAGAACCGGGAGCAGTTTGAGATCGACCGGAATCGATTAGGAGCCGTCTTGCTACTTAAGGGAAAAGACAACATTTCCAGTGGCAATGAAAGCTACAGTAATAAGCTGAAATCATACGCAGGCACGCTATATTGGAACGAGACACTCAGGGCGGATGCATACAAGGCCAAGCTCGACTTCACCCACTTAATCAAAAAGCATCAACTTGCCTTCGAATCTTATGAGAAGTTCGGCCCCGAGCAGATTGAAAACCGCCAAAAACTCCTTTTCGCCTTGAGTCAAATAATCTGGAGTTAGACGGAACGGGGCTGCATTGCCACCGAAGCTCGCGAAGGGCAGCTATCGTTCCCTTTTCCCTCAAAGCTGCGGGTCCGGAATCCACCCCAACCCCGCCGGACCCCAATTCCTGTCGAGTGCTCGCGAGACGGGAGCGCTGACGTCGTCCGCTGCGCCGTCAAAACCCTTTCTTCAAGCTTCCAGCACGCCGCAGACGATGGCTTGGCCGACGGAATAGACGACGGCTCCTCCGCCCCTTGCAACTGTGTTGAACATAATCTAACTTATGTTCAACACAGGAGATTGGCATGGCCGCTGAAGTCCATACGGCAACAGACAGCGAAGCGAAGGTCGCGCTGGCCCGAAACAAGCTCGTACTCGATCAGGCGAGGGCCGTTGGACTGCTTGGTTCTGCCAAGAATACACGCCTGTCAGGACGTGTGCCGTCAGAGCTGATTGATGCCGCCAAGAAGCGCGCTCACGTCGTCTCGGACACCGAGCTCCTGGAACTTGCTCTGTCTCGGCTGGCGCTGGAGGATGACTTCGGGACTCGTCTGGTCGAGCGCAAAGGCAGCATCCCCTCGGATATCGATCTTGGGATTTGATCTCTCCGAAAGCCTTCGATCTCTCAAACCGCAAAAGCGCGACGGGACGCTCGCGCGTAGGCAGGATGACCGCCTACCGTGGGTCCATGACGAACCCATGATTGGCGGCCCTCTGTTTCTGGATACGACCGTGTATCTGGATGTTCTGCAGGGCCGATCGCCAGCCGAGTTGGATAGACTGCTGACCTATCGGCTGTGCCATCACTCAGCTGTGTGCCTTTCCGAGCTGACACACGCTTTCGGTCGATTGAATCCGAAGCACGGTTTAACGAAGACGGCACTGGGAGCGATCCGAAAGACGGTCGCGGACATACCCGAGCACCGGCTTCATGCTCCCGACACCGCCATCTGGGGGGAAGCGGGCATTCTGGCCGGCCTGCTGTTCCGAATGAGCAATTTGCCCAAGGGAGAAGGCCATGAGCGCAGGTTCATCAACGACGCCTTGATTTTCCTGCAGGCGCGCCAGTTGGGCGCTAGTGTATTGACAGGCAACATTCGAGACTTCGACTTTCTGTCCCAGCTTGTGCCGACGGGGCGAATTGTCGTCTACCGAACGCCCGGCGCGTAGGCTTGCAGCAGCGGGGCCTAAAACCCCTTCTTCAAACTCCCCAACACGCCCCGCACGATCGCCCGCCCCACCGACGAACCCACCGAACGCACCACCGACTTGATCGCCGCCTCGGTGACGCTTTGCCGGTTCGACGCGCGAGGCTGCGGCGCGGGCCGAGGCGCCGACGTGCGGCCGCGCGGGGCGGGAGCGTCGCTCGAATTGCCACCGCCGAAATCCGGCAGCGTCCAGCGCGAGCGGCCGTGTTCCTGGCCGAGCTCCTCCCGCTCCTGCGCCTTCGCCTCGGCCTGCTGGGCCTCCGCGGCCCGCTTTTGCAGGATTTCGAAGGCGGATTCGCGGTCGATCGTCTGGTCGTAGACGCCGGCGAGCGGGCTGTCGGCGAGGATCTTCTTGCGTTCCTCGGGCGTCAGCGGTCCAAGGCGCGACGATGGCGGACGGATCAGCGTCCGCTGCACCATCGACGGAATGCCTTTTTCCTCCAGCGTCGACACCAGCGCTTCGCCGGTGCCAAGCTGGGTGATCGCTGTGGCGCAGTCGAAATCCGGGTTCGGCCGGAATGTCTCGGCAGCGACCTTCACGGCCTTCTGTTCGCGCGGCGTGTAGGCGCGGAGCGCATGCTGGATGCGATTGCCCAACTGCGCGAGCACGCTTTCGGGCACATCCAGCGGGTTCTGCGTCACGAAGTAGACGCCGACGCCCTTCGAGCGGATCAGGCGGACGACCTGCTCGACGCGGTCGACGAGGATCTTTGGGGCGTCCTCGAACAGCAGGTGCGCTTCATCGAAGAAGAAGACCAGCTTCGGCTTGTCCGGATCGCCGACCTCGGGCAGTTCCTCGAACATTTCCGACATCAGCCACAACAGGAATGTCGCGTAGAGGCGCGGGTTCATCATCAGCTTGTCGGCGGCGAGCACGCTGATCGCGCCGCGCCCGTCGGGCGTCTTCTTCATGATGTCGGCGAGCTTGAGCGCCGGCTCGCCGAAGAAATGCGTCGCGCCTTGCTGTTCGAGGATCAGCAGGTTGCGCTGGATCGCGCCGACCGACTGGCGCGTAACATTGCCGTAGCGGGCGCCGATTTCGGCTGCGCGCTCGGCCATGTTGGCCAGCAGCGCCTGCAGGTCCTTGAGGTCGAGAAGGAGCATGCCTTCCTCGTCGGCCAGTCGAAACGCGATGTTGATGATGCCTTCCTGCGCCTCGGACAGATTCATCAGCCGCGACAGCAGCAGCGGGCCCATCTCCGAGACCGTGGCGCGGATCGGATGGCCCTGCTCGCCGAACAGATCCCAGAAGATCACCGGGAATTCCTGGAAGTCATACGGATCGAGCTTCACGTCGGCGGCGCGCTTGACCAGGAAATCCTTCGACTCGCCGATCGCCGCGATGCCGGACAGGTCGCCCTTGATGTCGGCACAGAACACCGGCACGCCTGCATTGGAAAACCCTTCGGCCAGGATCTGCAGCGTCACCGTCTTGCCGGTGCCGGTGGCGCCGGTGACCAGGCCATGGCGGTTGCCGTATTTCAGGAGCAGATCTTCCGGCCGCTGGTATTCGTTGGCCGGCGTGCGGCTCGCGCCGAGGAAGATCGTCTGGGCCTGTTTTTCCCACATCGGGTCGGTCTCCGCAGTGCGTTCTGATGATCCGCGCGACGGCGGCTTGGGGCAGCTTCCCGTATAATCAGCCGCCGCCCGCCTCACAATGGCTGTGCGCGGTTTTTGGCCAATGCATGGTTGCGCTGGGCCGCGCCTTCCGCCTATCTGCTGCAACGAAGCGGGGGAGCGTTTCGCGGCGATTTTGCATTGCGATGGCCTGCCCCGCACCCTACCCTTCGGCATGGAGGTCGGGGACGAGACTTCGCCGGAGTATTCATGGACGCATCGCTTCTGACGACAGCGACATTTCCGCCCGCCGGGCGCGAGGACTGGCTGAAGCTCGTCCGCAAGGCGATCGGCGAGGCCGATTTCGACCACGCGCTGGTATCGGCGACCGATGACGGCATCCGCATCGATCCGCTCACCGAGAGACGCGCCAACCCGCTGCATGTCGTCCGCGCGGACCCGGAGCGTCCGTGGGAGATCGTGCAGCGCATCGACGATCCCGATCCGGCCCGCGCCAACGCGCAGGCGTTGGACGACCTGGCCAATGGCGCGACCGGCCTGTCGATCGTCTTCGAAGGCGCGCCGAACGCCTTCGGCTACGGCCTGCCGGCCACCCCGGACGCGCTGGCGCAGGCGCTCGACGGCGTGTCGCTGGCCAACACCCACATCCGCATCGACGTCCATCCGTCCAGCCGCGCTTCGGTCGACTGGCTGATGCCGCTGCTGTCGGCGAAGCGGGTCAACCCCGCCAAGTTGAGCCTCGCCTTCGGCATCGACCCGGCGGCGCTCTTTGCCGGCACAGGGCGGCTGCGCATGTCGATCGAGGCGCTGCGCGCATCGCTGCCGCAGTCGCTGGCGCATTTCTTCGCCATGGGCGTGCCCGGCGTGCTGCTCGAGGCGGACGGCCGCGTCTATCACAATGCCGGCGCCACCGAGGCGCAGGAACTCGGCGCCATACTCGCCACCGCCGTCTCGCATCTGCGGATGTTCCAGGAGGCGCGCCAGCCGCTGGTCTACGCCGCGCCGCATGTCGGCTTCGCCGTCAGCGTCGACCAGGACCAGTTCTTGAGCGCTGCGAAGCTGCGCGCGCTTCGCCGGCTGTGGAGCCGCGTGCAGGAGGCGTGCTCCATCGAGCCGTCCGCCGCCTCGATCCACGCCGAAACATCGTATCGCATGATGTCGTTCAAGGACCCGGAGACCAATATCCTGCGCACCACCATCGCCTGTTTCGCGGCCGTTGCCGGCGGCGCGGACTCGATCTCGATCCTGCCCTACACAGTCGCGCACGGCCTGCCGGATGCCTTCGCCCGCCGCGTTGCCCGCAACACGCATCTGGTGCTGGGCGGCGAGAGCCATGTCGGCTTCGTCGCCGACCCGATGGCAGGCTCCGGCAGCGTCGAGGCGCTGACCGACGCGCTGTGCGAGGCCGGCTGGCGCGAGTTCCAGGCGATCGAGGCCGAGGGCGGGCTGCTGGAAAGCCTCTCCGCCGGGACGCTGCAGTCGCGCATCGCGGCTTCCGCCGCGCAGCGCCGGCAGGCTTACGCATCCGGTGAAAAGACCATCGTCGGCACGACGCTTTACCCGATGGCGAAAGAGCGCCCTGTCACGGTGCTCCCGGCTGAAAAGCGCCCTGTCCCGACCGACGGCGTCGTCCATTGCGAGCCGCTGCGCACCATGCGGCTCGACCAGTTCGCGGAGACCGCCGCATGATCCCCGATTTCGCCAACATCCCCTGGAGCCAGCCGAAGGCCGGCGGCTCCGTTTCCACCGGCTCCGTCTGGGAGACAGCCGAAGGCATTCCGGTCAAGCGCGCCTATGGCGAGGCTGACCTCAAGGCCTTGCGCTTCCTCGACACCGTCCCCGGCGCCGCGCCCTATCTGCGTGGCCCCTACCCGACCATGTATGTCCAGCAGCCCTGGACCATCCGCCAATATGCCGGCTTCTCTACGGCGGAAGAATCCAACGCCTTCTACCGCCGCAACCTCGCGTCCGGCCAGAAGGGCCTGTCCGTCGCCTTCGACCTCGCCACCCATCGTGGCTACGACTCGGACCATCCGCGCGTCGCTGGCGATGTCGGCATGGCCGGCGTCGCGATCGATTCGATCCTCGACATGCGCCAGCTCTTCGACGGCATCCCGCTCGACCAGATGAGCGTGTCGATGACGATGAACGGCGCCGTCCTGCCGATCATGGCGCTCTACATCATCGCGGGCGAGGAACAGGGCGTGCCGCCGGCAAAGCTCGCCGGGACCATCCAGAACGACATCCTGAAGGAGTTCATGGTCCGCAACACCTACATCTACCCGCCAAAGCCTTCGATGCGGATCATCTCCGACATCTTCTCGTACACGTCGCGGGAGATGCCGAAATTCAACTCGATCTCGATTTCCGGCTACCACATCCAGGAAGCCGGCGCGACGGTCGACCTCGAGCTCGCCTACACCATCGCCGACGGCATCGAATACGCCCGCGCCGGTGTCGCCGCCGGCCTCGACATCGACAATTTCGCGCCGCGCCTGTCCTTCTTCTGGAACGCCGGCATGAACTTCTTCATGGAGGTCGCCAAGCAGCGCGCCGGTCGCCTGATCTGGTCCGTCCTGATGCAGAAGAATTTTGCGCCGAAGAGCGTCAAATCGCTGGCCCTGCGCGCGCACACCCAGACCTCCGGCTGGTCGCTGACCGCGCAGGACCCCTACAACAACATCGTCCGCACGATGATCGAGGCGATGGCGGCGACGCAAGGCGGCACGCAGTCGCTGCACACCAACTCCTTCGATGAGGCGCTGGCCCTGCCGACCGACCATTCCGCCCGCATCGCCCGCAACACGCAGATCATGCTGCAGACCGAATCCGGCACGACCCGGATGATCGACCCGTGGGGCGGCTCGGCCTTCGTCGAACGGCTGACGCATGATCTCGCGACCCGCGCGCTCGCCCATATCGAGGAGGTCGAATCCTTCGGCGGCATGGCGGCGGCGATCGAGAAGGGCATTCCGAAGATGCGCATCGAGGAGGCCTCGGCGCGCACCCAGGCGCGCATCGACGCCAAGGAGCAGATGCTGGTCGGCGTCAATGTCCACAAGCCGGAGCAGGACATTTCGGTCGACGTGCTCAAGGTCGACAATGCCGAGGTCCGCGCCCGCCAGATGGCCAAGCTGCAGCAGCTGAAAGGCACGCGCGCGGTGGCCGAGGTGGAGAGCGCGCTCGACGCGCTGACCGCCGCCGCGCGCGGCGACGGCAACCTCCTGGAATTCTGCATCCGCGCCGCCCGCGCGGGCGCCACTGTCGGCGATATGTCGCTGGCGATGGAAAAGGTCTTCGGCCGCCACGCCGCCGAGGTGAAAACCATCTCCGGCGTCTACCGCAAGGCGGTCGGCGACCTGCCCTCGGTCGACCGCGTCCATGACAAGGTTGAGGCGTTCAAGGCGAAGCACGGCTCCGCCCCGCGCATCCTCGTCGCCAAGATGGGCCAGGACGGCCACGACCGCGGCCAGAAGGTCATCGCCACCGCCTTCATCGACCTCGGCTTCGACGTCACCGTCGGCGCGATGTTCCAGACGCCGGAGGAAGTCGCCAAGCTCGCCATCGACCACGACGTCCACATCGTCGGCGCCTCCTCGCTGGCCGCCGGCCACCTCACCCTCATCCCCGAACTGAAACAGGCGCTGACCCGCGCCGGCCGCAGCGACATGCTCATCGTCGCCGGCGGCGTCATCCCGCCGGACGATTTCGACGCGGTGCTGGCGGCCGGGGCGTCAGCGATCTTCCCGCCGGGGACGGTGATCCCGGAGGCGGCGGAGGCGTTGATGGATCGGTTGCTGGTTGGCTAGCGCCGGGCGGACACCCACCAGCGTCGGCGAACCCACCCCCATTCGTCATCCACGGGCGAAGCCGGAGCGAAGCGGAGGCGCAGACCCGAGGATCCATGCCGTGAAGTCACCGATAGGCTGTTATAATAGCCGTTGCAACAACCTGATCCCCGCGTTATAATTCTCGTTGCAACAGGCGAGACGTCATGAACACAGTCATCCGCAAGATCGGCAATTCCGAAGGGGTCATTCTGCCGAAGGATCTGCTTGCAGGTCTCAATCTCAAGGCCGGCGACAGTGTCGTCGTCGTTCGCGACGGTGACGAGTTGCGGCTGCGCCGGGTCGAGGATTCGGCAGAGGAGTTCGAGCGGAAGATGAAGATCGCGCGCGAGCGCATGAAAAAGTACGAGACCGTTTACCGCGCCCTCGCCAAATGATCGTCCATCATTCGCGGGAGTTCGTCGAGGCCCTTCATGCCGAGCAGTTGCGCCTGCATGGGGGCGCATCCGGCATAAGGGATGTCGGCATGCTAGAATCCGCGCTCGCCCGGCCGCTACAGAAAGAAGCCTATGGCGAGCCAGACGTCTTCGACCTCGCAGCCGCCTACCTCTTCGGGATCGCGAAAAACCACCCGTTCGTCGATGGAAACAAACGGACGGCGCTGGCCGCCGCCGACTTGTTTCTCGTCTTCAACGGCTGGAGCCTCGAGGCGGATAACGACGACCTTTTCCAGTTCGTGCTGCTGGTCGCAGCTGGCAAAATAGATGAGGTCGGCGCGGCAGCGTTTTTCCGGGATCATGCGGACAGCTCACTATGAAATTTCGCGCTCGTATTGCCTCAGTGCTTCATCGAATCGTTCATTGAAGTCATCAGGAAGATCGAAAGGGAACGTCCAACGCACGATTAGCGGCTCTTCGACCGTCCCTCCATGATCAGTATCAATCATTGCCACCATCTCATCGAGCTTCTCGGGAATCTCGGCCAGCTTCGCTGCGTTTGGTCCGACGGCGTTCATCAGGGCCGTTCGTATGGCTTCGCCCTCTTCCGGAATGTGCGCGAAGTGCATGGACTCTTCGAAATCGATGATCGGCGCGGTCCTCATGGTCCCTCCGCCAAGCGAAGAGCAGTTCGGCGGGATATTTCTGCGCATCCCGGTCAATCTTGCCATGGCAATTTCGACAGAGCCAGATGCCGTTCGTGATCGCAGCACGTGTCACGTCTGACATAGCAGCATCATAGCGGACCGCCCCCGGCTGGGCGCCCATGATATGCGCGGCCTCGCCAATTGTCGTTGCTTTCGTGGGATCGCTGTTCGGACCAACAGTCTGCGCGCCGCAGTCAGGATTTGAGCACTGAAAGCGCGATCGTCTGGCAAGATTATCAATCGTTACTTTAGAGAACTCTGGAACTGCCATAATGCTGAGATATACAACAACACCTCATAATGCCATATACCGGCGCCTCCTCAACTTTGCGACGGCGTCCACGAGATCAGGCTCACCTACGGACCCGGCTACCGCATCTATCTCGGTCGGGAAGGCAATCGCCTGGTGATCCTGCTTCATGGCGGCACCAAACGGCGGCAGGACGACGACATCGCAAAGGCGAAAGAACTTTGGCGCGCCTGCCTGGCGGAGCGCCGCAATTGATTTCGAAAGGAACGAACATGCCAACCACTTCCTACAAAGACAGCATGAAGGCCATGGTGGCGCGCAACCCCGGCATGGCGACCGAGATGTTCGAGGACGCGATCAACGCCCTCTTCGCCGGCGAGCTGGACGAGGGTCGGCTCCTGCTGCGCCAGTATGTCAATGCCACCATCGGCTTTGGCGAACTGGCGCGGCGCACCGGCAAGGCCGACAAGAACCTGATCCGCGCGCTCGGTCCAAATGGCAGCCCAACCGCCGCCAACCTGTTCCAGATCATCCAGGCCTGCATGAAAGCCGAAGGCGTCACCGTGGCCGCGCGTGTCACTCGGGCGGACGAGCGTTCCCGCCCAGCCGCTGAATAGTTCGTGCTTCTACCTGATTGCCGCAAACCTGACACGAAACACCATGTCCCTGAGCATCCGAAATCCCGAAGCCGACAGGCTCGCTCGCCAGCTTGCCCGGATCGATGACACCAGCATCACCAATGCGGTGATCGTCGCGTTGCGCGAGACCATCCGCAGCCGCCTGAAAGCCGAGACGCCGAGCGAAACCGCGCGTCGGCTGCTGGCGAAACATGGGCTGCGCTTTCAGCCTGGCCATAAGCCTGTCCCCCGGGAGTTCTACCATGAGCTGGATCATGACCTGACCGGCTCCTCTTGCCGCCCTTTGCGTTCATAGAGTCCACCCTCACCCCCAACAAAATCAGCACCTTCCGCGATTTCCACCCGCATTCCATCCACTCCCCAGCCACCTCCCCGCAGAATGGCCTCGGCGTATAGGGAGGCCCGGACATGGAATTTGCACGACGGGACATTCAGACGCTGAAGCGCATCGTGGCGATGCTCATGGCGCTCGCCGTTCTGGCCGAGCATGCCGGCAGCCGTTCCTTCCCCGTCCGCTGGCTGGTTCTCGCCATCCTGACGCAGGCCGAGGCTGTCGCGCAGGCGTTTGTCGTCGAGGCGACGCGGACGCAATGGCCGGATTTCGAAGTGGAGACCCAGAGCCGCCCCGTCGATGCCACGGTCCTCGCCATGCGCTTTCGGCTGCTGGCCGTCGCGCTCGGCGCCCTGTTGGACCTCGCATGCCTTTTCGACGACTGGAACGCCCGGCTCCACGCTGCACTCCGCCGGATCGCGCCCTGCCCCGGTGCGCGTCCCGTAACGTCAGGTGGTTCTGACCCGGGGCCGAACGACACGTCATGATGTGGACGAAAAGCACACACTTGCCTATGCAATACGGGTGCTGAAAGCTGGGTTCGCGCCTCGCGGTGGGCAAGTCCCTCTCGTACGCGTCGAACTGGGTCGGAACCGGAGCCGTCATGTCTCACTACTACAAGCAGTTCCGGCATGGCTCGGGCGAGGCGGCGCGCAAGCTCAGGGAGCGCCTGGCCCGCAAGGAGATGGGTGACGCCGCCTATGACGAAGCGGCTTCCCACCACGACGACCGCGCCTTCAAGATATTCGGTATCGTGTTCATCGTCGCATTCGCTGTCGTACTTCTCGGCGTGGTCTGGCTCGGCTACTGACCGGGGTAACCCCCCTGCGCGGCGCGCCGGGGATTGCCTGCTATCGCAGACCCACCACCTCCCACTCGCGTCCACCCACCGTCACCACATCGCCGACGCCCTTGCCGAACAGCGCCTGCGCCATCGGCGACACGTGGCTGACCATGCCCTTGGTCGCGTCCGCCTCGTCCTCGCCGACGATCCGCCAGACCTTGGGTGCGCCGTCCTCGCCTTCCAGCGTCACCGTCATGCCGAAGCGCACGACGTCGCTGTCCGGCTCGGGCTCCGACAGTTCCGCGTTCTCGCGCCGCGCGGTCCAGTAGCGCAGGTCGCGCAGGATCGTCGCCACCGCCACGCGTTCCCGCGTCTTCTCCGCCCGCGAAAGCTCATCGCGCAACCGCGCCATTTCGGCTTCGATCTGTTTCAGGCCCTCGGCGGTGACCAGATTGCGGTTCGCGCTGACCGGCCGGTCGCCGATCATCGCGATGGCTTCGGTGTCGTCGTCTTCCTTGGTGAATGCCCGGCTCATGGACGTAAACTAGTGTCATGCCACCACGCGAGCAATGCCCCCTCACCCACCCTCCGCTTCGCTCGGGCGACCTCTCCCCCAGGGGAGAGGGATTCTCCAACATCTGCGCCTTGCACTTTTCTCAGCTTGGCGGAGGCGCTGATCGACCTCCTCTCCCCTCGGGGAGAGGGTGGCCGAGCGAAGCGGAGGCCGGGTGAGGGGGAGCGCCTTGGCACGCTTCCTGCATCGCCCCCGGATCAACCGGGAGACCCGTCCCAATGCTGGACAGACGTCGATTCCTGACCGCCACGGCCGGCTTCGCCGTCGGTGGCCTCGCCATGCCGGCAAGCGCCGCCAGCCTGTTTGCAGACGCGACGCTGTCGTCGATGCGCGGGTCGATCAATGCGACGGATCTTGGCGTCCATCCCGGCGCATTCGACGATCAGAGCAAGGCGTTCGCCGCGATGCTGGCCAAGGCGTCGGATGGCGATTCCGGCGTGTTCCTGCCGCCCGGGCAATACATCGTCTCCAACATCACGCTGCCGCGCCGCGTGCGGCTCACCGGCGTGCCGGGCGCGACGCGGATCGTCTATGGCGGCGACGGCCATATGCTGGCGGCGGACAATGCCGACCATATCGAGCTGACCGGCCTCGTGATCGACGGCGCCAACCGCTGGCTCGGCGACTCGGTGCAGGGCGCGATCGACCTGCGAGGCGTCGCCCATGCCGTGATCGACAATTGCCAGGTGGTCGGCGCGTCGAAGAACGCCATCGCCTTCGAGCGCGTCTCCGGCCGCATCGAGCGCAGCGCGATCTCGGGCGCGACAGACGTCGCGATCTACAGCGTCGAATCAGGGCGCATGGCGATTTCGGGCAACATTGTCGCGGACTGCGGCAATGGCGGCATCCTCGTCCACCGCTGGCAGCCGGGCGAAGACGGCACCATCGTCACCGGCAACCGCGTCGAGCGCATCCTGGCGCGCAACGGCGGGACGGGCCAGTTCGGCAACGGCATCAATGTCTTCCGCGCCGGCAATGTCATTATCTCCGACAACCAGGTCGCCGACTGCGCCTTCTCCGCCATCCGCTCCAACTCCGGCCGCAATATCCGCATCGGCGGCAATACGTGCCTGCGCTCGGGCGAAACCGCGATCTATTCGGAGTTCGCCTTCGAGGGCGCGGTAATCTCGAACAACATCGTCGATGGCGCAGCGAACGGCATTTCGGTGGTCAATTTCAACGAGGGCGGGCGGATGTCGGTCGTCTCGGGCAATCTGGTGCGCAACATGTCCGAGAGCGGCCCCTACCCGTCCGACCCGCCGGGCTTCGGCACCGGCATCGCGGTCGAGGCCGACACGTCGGTCACCGGCAACGTGGTCGAGAACGCGCCGCTCTACGGCATGCATTTCGGCTGGGGCCCGTTCCTGCGCAATGTCGTCGCCACCAGCAATGTCATCCGCGACACCGGCGAAGGCATCGCCGTCTCGGTGGTCGAAAGCACCGGCTCGGCGATCATCTGCGACAACATCATCGACAAGGCCAGGCGCGGCGCGGTCGTCGGCCACCGCTGGAGCGAGGCGGTGACTGGCGATCTGGCCGTGGAAGGCACGAAGTTGCCCGGCCTGACCGTCGAGCGCAACCGGGTCAGCTGACCTCTCACCCGGTTGCGGCGACGGGTTGCCTCGGCGCGAGGAACAGGCCCCAGCCGAGGCCTTTGCGCCGTGCCGTCAACGCAAGCACGACCGCCGTCAGCGCCAGCAGCATGGCTTCCGCCACCGGCGTTGCGAACCAGATGCCATGCTCACCGAGCGTCGAGGCGAAGACAAGCACCAGCGGCACGGTCAACAGATAGGGCTTGGTCAAGCCGAGGATGGCGGCGCGGCCGGCGTCGCCTATCGCCTGGAAATAGCTGCCGACCACCAGCAGCGGGCCGGAGACCAGATACATCGCCGTCATCACCGGCATGATCCGCGCCACCTCGCCAATGACAGCCGCGTCGCCGACGAACAGCGCACCGATCGGCGCCGCGAAGGCAAAGAGCAGCGCCTGAACCACGACGCAGTAGACCAGCGCAATCGTGATGGTGACGCCCAGCGTCCTGTCCGACCGCGCAAGCTGGCCCGCGCCGACATTGTTGCCGACGATCGCCTGCATCGCCTGGCTCAGCCCCAGCAGCGGCAGGAAGGCGAAGGTCATGACCCGCGTGATGATGCCGTAAGCCGCGACGACCATCTCGTAGCGCTGCTCCGCCACCGCCTGGAGTGCTGCGATGATGGTCGCTGCGACGATGGCGATGCCGACGAAGCCGAGGCTTTGCGGCGCGCCGAGCGCCACGATCCGGCCCCAGCCGGTGAGCCGCGCCTGCTTCAGCGCCGACAGGTCGAGCGGGGTGCGGCCGAAGGCGCGGAACAGGACGATCAGCCCGAGCGCCAGCGCCTGCGCCAGCACCGTGCCGTAGGCGGAGCCGGCGACGCCCATGTCCGCCCAGACGATCAGCGCGTAGTTGAGGCCGAGATTGGCGATAGACACGAACAGGCTGGTCAGCGCCATCAGACCCGCCCTGCCCTCGCAACGCAGCGCATCGGCGTTGACGGCGAGAACCAGTTGCAGCGGGCAGAACAACACGACGATCGACATATAGACGATCGCCATGTCCCCCAATGTTCCGGGCCCGTTGGTGAGCGTCAGGACGGTCCGGTGCCCGAGGAGGAGGAACAGCACGATCAGCACCGCGGCGACGGCCAATGCCAGCAGATGCGCCGAGGCGAAGACGGTGCGGGCCGCGCCGGTGCTGCCGGCGCCCAGGTGCCGCGCCAGCAGGCTCGCCATGCCGCTCGACACCAGCGTTGAGACGGCGACGAGCAGCATGAACAGTGGAAACACCGTGGTGACCGCGCCGACGGCATCGGGACCGACATAGATGCCGAGGATCACGGCATCGGCGACGGTCAGCAGGCCGTTCATACTCATCACGAAGATGATCGGCAGCGCGGTGCGGGCGATGATCGCGCCGATGGGCGCGGTCAGATAGGCATTCGAATTCGAGCCGGACATCCCGCTCTCCTCAACACGCATTCCGATTTTGGGAGGGGGCTCGCATTGCCCACCACGCGAAATGCTTCGAGGGGTGGAATGTGGTGTCAGGTCCAGAACTTCACCGTGACTTTCGTCAGCGAGCGGCGGGCGTCCGGAGGCCGGTGCGGTGGATAGCCACGATGTGTCGCGACGTCAAGTCCAATCAGAAACCCGCGTCGACCGCCCTCACCTGGCCGACGTCGATGCCATTCCAGTTGGTCATCGTGACGGTGGACATGGCGGCGAACGCGGCCGACAGATCCGGTTGGGTCTTCAGCAGTCTTGCCAGCAGCGCGGCGACGGCTGCTTCCGCGGCCCGGCCCGCGCCGTCGTCGATCTTCAGCGCGAAGCCGAGGCCTAGTTCCGGAATGGCGCCGCAATAGACGCCCTCGGCGCCGACCTTGACGAAGACGCGGCCCGATGCGGCGGTCATTATTGTCGTGTCGGCGCGGCCGGCGCCGGCGACATAAAACGGTTCGGCCATGCAGGCGGCGAAAAGGCGCCTGGCGGCCACCGCGCGCGCCGGACCAAGGCCCTGGCCCGTTGCGAGTTTGGCGAAGCCGTGCGCGAGGTTCGACAGCGGGATAGCATAGGTCGGGATCGAGCAGCCGTCGATGCCGGCGTTTTCCGGACCATGCTGTGCACGGGTGACGTCGGTCATCGTCTCGGCGATCAGCCGCTGATAGTCGTGGCCGATCTTCACATAGCCCTTGTGATCCATCCCCATGTGCCGGCAGGCGCAGACGAAGCCGGCATGTTTGCCCGAGCAGTTGTTGTGCAGCGCCGAGGCTGTTTGTCCGGACCGGGCTAGCGCGATGGTCGCGTCCTGAAGCGACGGCCAGTGTGCGCCGCATTCGAGCGCCGATTCGTCTAGCCCTGACCGGCCCAGCATCGCCTGCGCCAGATCGGCATGCGCCGCCTCGCCATTGTGCGAGGCGCAGGCCAGCGCCAGTTCTTTATCGCCAAAGCCGAACGCATCGGCCGCACCGCTTTCCACCAGCGGCAGCGCCTGGATCACCTTGACCGCCGAGCGCGGGAAGACGGGCCGCGCAATATCGCCGACGCCGAGCACCTGCCGGCCATCGCCGTCGAACACGGCGATCGAGCCCGCGTGGCGGCTCTCCACCGCGCCGCCGCGCACCACTTCCGCCAGAACCGAGTTCGTCATGGTTTCACCAAACTGGACGCACTATCTGACGGAGCACCTATCGCGCCCGCCCGGGCAACGCAAAGGCTTTCGATTTGACACTGCTCAAGCATATGGTCCTGTTCGTTCTGCTGGTCTTCGTCGCGCCGGCGGTCGCTACCGTCGCGTGGTGGGCGCTGCAGGAACGGCCGGGCAACTGGCGCTCGGCAGACTGGACATCGGCCGGCGTGCTGCCGGTCGCGACAGCCGATCGCGACGCCGCGGTCTATGTGATGGCGGCTCGGACGGGCGGGCTGAAGGGTGCGTTCTCGCTGCATTCGTGGATCGTGCTGAAGCGGGAGGGCTCCGAAACGTACGACCGCTATGACAAGGTTGGCTGGGGCTCGCCAATCCGCAAGAACAGCCGCCCGGCGGACGGCCGCTGGTATTCCAACGAGCCGATGATCGTGCATGAGGTGCGCGGCAAGGCCGCCGAGGCGCTGATCGCGCGGGTCGAACAGGCGATCGCCACCTATCCCTATTCGAAGAGCGGCGACTATCTCGTCTGGCCCGGCCCCAACTCCAACAGCTTCGTCGCGCATGTGCTGCGCGCCGTGCCGGAGCTGGGCGTCATGCCGCCCAACGCCACCGGCCGCGATTTCGCCGGCGGCCTGGGCTACATCGGCTGGTCGTCGGCGACGTGGGATTTTCATGCGACGCTGCATGGCCTCGCCGGCATCAGCATCGGCGTGACCAGCGGCCTCGAGTTGCATTTCATGGGTCTGGTCGCCGGCGTCGATTTTGCGCGGCCGGCGCTGAAGATCCCGGCCTACGGGCGGGTGGATCTGTTCGGCTAGCTACTGGAACGCCTCCACCAGCGTCTTGCGCAAGGTCCCATTGTCGCCGTCGGCGCCATAGAGCACATCGTCGATGCCGTAGAAGCCGGGCTTCCAGCCCGGCCCTAGCACCAGCCTGTCGGAATAGTTGGCGCTGGGCGTGTCCGGAAAGATGTGCTTGATCTCGACCACCGCGCCGACGCCTTCGCCGCTGATCTTGCCGACCTCGCATTTGGGCGTGAGGTCCTGATAGCTCTGGAAGGGTATGCCGTCGCCCAGTGGCGGCTTCTCGTCCGGATGCGCCTTGGCGATAACTTCGTTCTTGTCCAAGGCCTTGCCAATCTCGTCGGCCAGCGCCGGCGTGACGATCATGACTGGCCCGGCGGCGGGTGGCATGTCCTTGACGAAGCAGAACACCTCGCCAAAGGCCTGCTCGGCCGATTTGGGCTCGTCGTCGGCTATGGCCACTCCAATGGTCGCGCAGAAAATCGCGGCAGCCAGAACTTGTCTCATGAGATCCCCCTACTGGTCGAACGAGTCCGCCAGAACCCGCCGCAGCCCCGCGTTGTAGGTATCGGTCAGGAACGTGGCGAAGAGAATATCGTCGATGCGCAATTCATCGCTTTCCTGCTTGAGCACGATGCGGTCGGTCCACTGGCCGCGGTTCGCGGACGAGGCATAGGCGATGTCGACAATGGTCAGGTTCACCGACGGCGCGACATTGGCTGGCCAGCATGCGAACGGCGGTTCCACGGAGGAGCGGTAGGGCACGCCATTGGCGAGCGGGGCGCCGGCTGCGCCGGACGTCGCGGCGATCGCCGCGTTCCGCCTCTCCGCTTCCGCGATGACGGAGACAAGATCGGCCGTCATCAACCCGCGCAGTTGCTGCTCGTCATTGGCGGTCTGCGCCGCGCAGAATGCCTGCGCCAGCACGATCGGATCGCCCTGCGCCAACGCCGGACAGGCGATGCACGCGTGAACAAGCACGAGCGCGGAAATTGATCGTCTAGTCTTCACGAATGAGGCCACCGGCGAGGAACCCGCCATCCACGGCGAGCGTCTGGCCGGTGATATAGGCAGCGTCGGGTGACAGAAGAAAGGCGATGGCGGCGGCGACTTCGTCAGGCTTGCCGTAGCGCTCCTGCGGGATCCGGTCGCGCCACAGCTTGCGTTCGGTCGCGCTGTGCAGCTTCGCCACCATCGGCGTCTCGATCGGTCCGGGCGCGACGCAGTTGACCCGGACGCGCTGCGTGGCGAGCTCGACTGCCATCACCTCGGTCATCAGCTTTACGCCGGCCTTCGCCGCGCCATAGGCGAGCCGGCCGCGATTGGCGCGGAGCCCCGAGACCGAGCCGATATTGACGATCGACAGCGTCTCGCCCATCCGCTCCAGTGCCGCCTTCGCGGTGACGAAGGGGCCGATCAGGTTGGCCTCCAGCATTTCGCGCAACATTTCGGCGGTGGTGTCCTCGACGCTGGCCGCACGCGCCACGGCCGCCGAATTGACCAGCCCGCCGATCAAGCCCAGCCGGTCGACCACCTCGTCGAACGCCGCCGACACTTCGTCCTCGTCGGTGACGTCGGCCTGCAGGAAGATGACGTTGTCGCCGGCAAACTCGGTCTCCGCCTCGGCCAGCGCTTCGGCGTTGAAGTCCATCACGGCCACCGGCCAGCCATCCTCGACAAGCCGGGCGGTGACCGCGAGGCCGATTCCAGACGCGCCACCGGTGACGACCGCTGCGTGTTTCATGAGATCCAGCATGGACGCGGAAGCCCGCATGGTAAAGCGCGGTTTGCCGGCGGGGCGAAAACGGCACGGGATGGCGCAATTATTATTGATTGACGCGTCAATAAAAAGTAGCCTCGCTGCATGCCGAAGCTTGGAATGGAACCGCTGCGCCGCCGCGCGCTGATTGACGCCACGGTGGCTGCCATCGGCGAACACGGTTCGCTGGACGTGACTATGTCGGACATAGCCGGCCGGGCCGGCGTGTCCTCGGCGCTGGCGCATCATTATTTCGGGGCCAAGGACGACCTGCTGCGGGCGACGATGCGGTCGCTGCTTGCTGATCTCGCGCGTGAATTGCGCTCCGACCTCGCTGCCGCGCGAACGCCGCGCGAGCGGCTCTCGGCGATTGTCGCGGTGAATTTTTCAGCCCCGCAGTTCGGCGCGGAAATCGTTGCGGCCTGGCTTGCCTTCTATGTCGAAGCGCAACGCTCGCCGGCGATGCGGCGGCTGCTAAACGTCTATGCGCGCCGGCTGCATTCGAACCTGACCAGCGCGCTTCTCGGCTTCATGCCGCATAGCCATGCTGTCCATGTCGCGGAAGGCATCGCGGCGCTTATCGACGGACTCTACATTCGCCGGGCGCTGAAGCACGGCGCGCCGGACCCGACCTCCGCCATCGCCCTCGTCGAGGACTACATCACCTTGCAGATCGCATCCAAAGGCGGACGCTCATGAGCCGTCCCAACATCCTGATCATCATGGTCGACCAGCTGACCGGGACGCTGTTTCCGGACGGGCCGGCGGATTTCCTGCATGCGCCGAACCTGCGCAAGCTGGCCGAGCGGTCCGCCCGCTTCGCCAACAATTACACCGCCTCGCCGCTCTGTGCGCCGGGTCGCGCGTCTTTCATGAGCGGGCAGTTGCCGTCGCGGACCAAGGTCTATGACAACGCGGCCGAGTTCGCCTCGGCGATCCCGACCTTCGCGCACCATCTGCGCGCCGCCGGCTACTACACCTGCCTGTCGGGAAAGATGCATTTCGTCGGTCCGGACCAGATGCATGGCTACGAGGAGCGCCTGACGACCGACATCTACCCGGCCGATTTCGGCTGGACGCCGGATTACCGCAAGCCCGGCGAGCGGATCGACTGGTGGTACCACAATCTGGGCTCCGTCACCGGGGCGGGTGTCGCGGAGACCACCAACCAGCTCGAATATGACGACGAGGTGATCTTCTTCGCCACGCAGAAGCTGTTCCAGCTGTCGCGCGAACAGGACGACGCCGCGCGCCGGCCGTGGTGCCTGACGGTGTCGATGTCGCATCCGCACGACCCGTTCGTGGCGCGCAAAAAATACTGGGATCTTTACGAGAACTGCCAGGCGCTCGACCCCGAGATCGGGTTCATTCCGCACGAAGGCCAGGACCCACATTCGCAGCGGCTTTATCTGGCCAGCGACTATCCGTCCTTCGACATCACCGCTGAACAGGTGCAGCGCTCGCGGCGCGGCTATTTCGCCAACATTTCCTATGTCGACGACAAGGTGGGCGAGCTGCTCGACGTGCTGGACCGCACACGGATGACCGACGACACGATCGTCGTGTTCTGCTCCGACCATGGCGAGATGCTCGGCGAGCGCGGCCTGTGGTTCAAGATGAACTTTTACGAGGGCTCAGCCCGCGTGCCGCTGATGATCGCCGGCAAGGGCGTGCCGGCGGGTCTGATCCCGACGCCGGTGTCGAACCTCGACATCTGCCCCACGCTCTGCGACCTCGCCGGCATCGACATGTCGGCGATCATGCCCTGGACCGACGGCCAGTCGTTGGTGCCGCTGATCAAGGGCGTGACCCGCGACGCGCCGGTTCTTATCGAATACGCCGCCGAAGGCACTTACGCGCCGATGGTGGCGATCCGAGACGGGCGGTGGAAGTTCGTCCATTGCGAGATCGACCCGCCGCAACTGTTCGACCTCGACGCCGATCCGCTTGAGCGGGACAACCTCGCAACCGACCCCGCGCATGCCGCGCTGGTCGGCGACTTCACCGCGCGGGTGCGCGCGCGGTGGGACATGGCGCGCTTCGACGCCGACGTCCGCGAGAGCCAGGCGCGCCGCTGGGTGGTCTACCCGGCGCTGCGCAACGGCGCCTACTACCCGTGGGAATTCCAGCCGCTGCAGAAGGCATCGGAGCGCTACATGCGCAACCACATGGACCTGAACGTGCTCGAAGAGAACAAGCGCTATCCGAGGGGCGAGTGATGGTCCTGGTCCCAACCCTCGACCATCTGCGCAAGGCCTACGCCGTCACCTCACAGGCAACGCAGGTCACGCCGCTGCTCGAATCCCGCGCGCTGGCGCTGGAGACCGGGGCGGCGCGTGTCTTCGTCAAGCCGGAATCGCTGCAATGGGCGGGTTCGTTCAAGGTGCGGGGCGCGTATTGGCGGCTGAAGCAGCTGTCGCCCGAGGAAGCCAGGCGCGGCGTGGTCGCCTATTCCTCCGGCAATTTCGCGCAAGGGCTGGCGGCGGCGGGCGAAGCACTCGGCATTCCGGTGACCATCGTCATGCCGATCGACGCGCCGGAAGCCAAGAAGCGCGGCGCGGAAAGCTATGGCGCAACCGTGATCTCAACGGAGCATGGCGACCGGGCCCGCGAGGAAGTCGCAGCCGAGCGCGCACGGACAATCTCGGCGGAACAGGGCTTGGCGCTGCTGCATCCGTTCGACGATCCCGAAATCGTCGCCGGCCAGGGCGGCGCGGGACTGGAGGCGATCCGGCAGCTCGACGACAAGCATGCGTCCGCAGACCTGATGCTGTGCTCGGTCGGCGGCGGCGGGCTGATCGGCGGCGTATCGCTCGCCTTCCACTATCTCTCGCCCTCCACCGAACTGATCGGCGTCGAGCCGGAAGGCTTCAACGGCATGGGCACGTCGCTGGCCCACGGTTCGATCGAGACGATGCCGCTGGGGCCGAGTTCCATCTGCGACGGGCTGATGGCGCGGCGTCCCGGCGATGCGCCCTTCGCCGCCGTCAAGGCCGCAGGCGTGCGTGGCGTCACCGTCACCGACCGCGCGGTGAAGCACGCGATGCGGGTCGCGTTCGAGCGGATGAAGCTGGTGCTGGAGCCATCGGGCGCTGCATCGCTTGCCGCCCTGCTCGACGGCGTGGTCGATGCCAAGGGCAAGACGGTCGTCGTCATCGCCACCGGCGGCAATGTTTCGCTCGCCGACTTCACTAGGCATATCGAGAATGCGTGAGGCCGATTTCGTCATCGTCGGGGCCGGCTCAGCCGGATGCGCACTCGCCTACAGGTTGAGCGAGGACGGCAAGCATTCCGTCATCGTCATCGAGCATGGCGGGTCGGATGTCGGGCCGCTGATCCAGATGCCGTCGGCCCTGTCGATCCCGATGAACATGAGCCACTACGATTGGGGGTTCCAGACGGAACCCGAGCCGCATCTCGGCGGACGGGTTCTTGCCACCCCGCGCGGAAAAGTCATCGGCGGCTCGTCGTCGATCAACGGCATGGTCTATGTGCGCGGCCATGCGCATGATTTCGACCACTGGGCCGAGCAGGGCGCCGCTGGCTGGGCCTATGCCGACGTGCTGCCCTACTTCAAGCGGATGGAGCATTCGCATGGCGGCGAGGACGGCTGGCGCGGGACCGACGGCCCGCTGCACGTCAAGCGCGGCGTCAGGCTCAATCCGCTCTACGAGGCCTTCGTCGACGCGGGCAAGCAGGCGGGCTTCGAGACGACCGAGGACTATAACGGATCGAAGCAGGAAGGCTTTGGCTGGATGGAGCAGACCATCCACCTGGGCCGCCGTTGGTCCGCCTCCAACGCCTATCTGCGCCCGGCGCTGCGGCGGCCGAACGTCAGTCTTTTGAAGGGCTTGGCCAGGCGCGTTGTGATCGAGAATCACCGCGCGACCGGCGTGGAAATCCAGGTTGGCAAAGAGATTCAAGTCGTTCATGCAAAGCGTGAAGTGATCCTGGCCGCGTCGTCGATCAACTCGCCCAAACTGTTGATGCTGTCGGGCATCGGACCGGCAGCACATCTGGCGGAAAACGGCATCGACGTCATCGCCGACCGGCCGGGCGTCGGGCAGAATCTGCAGGATCATATGGAGCTCTACATCCAGCAGGAATCGATCAAGCCGATCACGCTCTATTCGGTCCTGAACCCGTTCTCCAAGGCGCTGATCGGCATGCGCTGGCTGGTCTGGGGCGATGGGCTGGGCGCCACCAACCATTTCGAAGCTGCCGCCTTCGTGCGCTCGAAACCCGGCGTCGACTATCCCGACATCCAGTATCATTTCATCCCGGCGGCGGTGCGCTACGACGGCAAGGCCGCGGCGAAGTCGCACGGCTTCCAGGCGCATGTCGGGCCGATGCGGTCGAAATCGCGCGGCTCGGTGACCTTGCGCTCGGGCGATCCAGCCGACGGGCCGAAGATCCTGTTCAACTATATGTCGCATCCCGACGACTGGGCCGACTTCCGCCACTGCATCCGCCTGACGCGCGAGATTTTCGGCCAGGCGGCGTTCGATCCATATCGCGGCCGCGAGATTTCGCCAGGCGTTGAGGTCGAGAGCGATGGCGAACTGGACGACTTCATCCGGGCGCACGCCGAGAGCGCCTACCACCCTTGCGGCACCTGCCGCATGGGGCGGGCGGACGATCCGCATGCCGTGGTCGATCCGGAACTGCGGGTGATTGGCGTCGAGGGACTGCGCGTGGCCGACTCGTCGATCTTCCCGCGCGTCACCAACGGCAATCTCAATGGCCCGTCGATCATGACCGGCGAGAAGGCGTCCGACCACATTCTCGGCCGACAGCCGCTCGCTCCCTCCAACCAGGAACCGTGGATCAACCCGCGTTGGCGCGAGAGCGACCGGTGAGTATCCGCCTTGCGGATTTGCGCGCGGGGGCTATGACGGGATCGAACTGGAGAACTGACCATGAAGTCCAACAATCTCTACCTGCTGCTCGGCGCGCTCGTCGCCATCGTCATCGCGCTTGGCATCTATGTCTGGCGCGAGGAATCAAAGCCGGATGGCGTCGAAATCAAGATCGACGGCAACGGTCTTCAAATCCAGCAGAACTGATCGCCGGAGACGCGCCATGAGAGCCCAGCCGAAAGCCTCGCATTACATCAACGGTCGCTATGTCGAGGACGAGGGCGGCCGGGAGCTGCCGGTGATCTATCCGGCCACCGGTGAGACGATCGCGACGCTGCATGCGGCGACGCCGAACATCGTCGAACTGGCGATCGAGGCCGCACGGGCCGCGCAAGGCGCTTGGGCGCGATTGAAGCCTGTTGAGCGCGGACGGATCCTGCGCAAAGCGTCCGACATCCTGCGGGCGCGCAACGCGGAACTGGCACGGCTGGAGACGCTCGACACCGGCAAGGCGATCCAGGAAACGCTGGTGGCGGATGCCGCTTCGGCCGCCGACGCGCTCGAGTTCTTCGGCGGGGCGGTCGCCTCGTTCAACGGCGACTTTGTCGATCTCGGCGGCCCGTTCGCCTACACCAAGCGCGAGGCGCTGGGCGTCTGCGTTGGCATTGGGGCGTGGAACTATCCGATCCAGGGTGCGGGCTGGAAGTCGGCGCCGGCCCTCGCCATGGGCAATGCGATGGTGTTCAAGCCATCGGAAAACACGCCGCTGTCGGCCTTGGCGCTGGCCGAGATCTACAGCGAGGCCGGCCTGCCGGACGGGTTGTTCAACGTGGTCCAAGGATATGGCGATGTCGGCGCAGCACTTGCCTCGCATCCGGTCGTGGCGAAAGTGTCGCTGACCGGATCGGTGCCGACCGGAAAGAAAGTGCTGGCGCTCGCCGGCTCGCACATGAAGCACGCGACGATGGAGCTCGGAGGCAAGTCGCCGCTGATCGTCTTCGACGACGCCGACCTCGAAAGCGCCATCGGCGGCGCGATGCTCGGCAATTTCTACTCGACCGGCCAGGTCTGCTCGAACGGCACCCGCGTCTTCGTGCAGAAGGGCCTGCACGACCGCTTCCTCGACCGGCTGGTGGAGCGCACCAAGTCGATCCGCATCGGCGACCCGCTCGACCCAGAGACGCAGATGGGACCGTTGATCAACAAGGCGCAGCACGAGAAGGTGCTGGGCTATGTTGAGATCGGCAGACAGGAAGGCGCGAAGCTTGCGACTGGCGGCGCCGCGCCGAAGCTGCAGGGCTTCGAGGGCGGGTTCTTCATCGAGCCGACGGTGTTCGCAGGCGTGAAGGACGAGATGCGCATCGCGCAGGAGGAAATCTTCGGGCCGGTGCTGAGCCTCCTGTCCTTCGACGACGAAGACGAGGTCGTCGCGCGCGCCAACGACACCGAGTTCGGTCTCTCCGCCGGCGTGTTCACCAGCGACATGGCCCGCGCCCACCGCGTCGCCGGCGACCTGCAGGCCGGAACGCTCTGGATCAACAACTACAATCTCTCGCCGGTCGAGATGCCATTCGGCGGCGCGAAGCAATCCGGCATCGGGCGGGAGAACTCGCTGGAGGCGCTGAGGCACTACAGCCAGGTCAAGTCGGTCTATGTCGAGACGGGGAAGGTCGAGAGCCCTTATTGAGCCCGCCGGCCAAGTTCACGAACCGTCTCAAGCCAGTCTGCCCGGCTTTCCGCCGAACCTTCGACAATGCCGACGATCGACGAGCGCACCGGCGACACGCCGACGAAGTTGAGGATGTTGCGCTTCAGGCTCTTCACCGAATGCCCGCCGAAGTACCAGTTGTAGACGAAGGCGGGCATGCCCATCGTGACCACGAGGCGCGCGGACTTGCCCTTCCAGAGGCCCGGCGTCAGCGACCGGGCGTTCTTCTCGATGGCGACACCAGGGCGGCCGATCTGCTCAAGAAAAGCCTTCAGCAGCGCTGGCACGTCGCCAAGCCAGAGCGGATAGACGATCACGAGGTGATCGGCCCAGATGATCGAAGCCACAGCCTCGCTGAGCGACTGAGGGACGGGTGCGTCTTCCCAGTCCTCGCGTCTGCACAACACGGGAATGTCGAGGTCGCCAAGCACGATACGCCGCACCTCATGGCCCACCGCCTCGGCGCCCTCGGCATAGGCGTCAGCGAGTGCGTGGACGAACCGCTCCGGCCGCGGGTCGGGGTGGCCATTGATCACCAGGATTTTCTTCGCCATGTCGGTTCTCGATCAGGGAGAAACCTAACGGGACGACAAGAGTGGGGCCTTGCGGCAGATCAACTGATCTCTCGTTGCCCATACCGCTTCATATAGGCGCTCAGCGCCGTCACGATATGATAAAGAATGCTGGCAGGCGCGTCCTTGGCGAGCGAACGGCCACGCTCGTCGATCAGGTCGATCCAGAGGCCCGAGGGCGCCGGGTCGATGTGCCAGCGGAACAGGCGGCCGACGCGGGCTTCGATCTCGGGCTTCAGGTCCGGGCCGCCGGTGTCGTCCAACGCCATCGCCGCCTTGATCGCCTCGGTCTGCGGCCAGCTGCGCGACATCCGGTCGAGCGGAAGCCCATCGCGCGACACCGCGCCGTAGGCGAGCCCTGTCGCCCGGTTCAGGCCGTTGGCGATCGCGGAGGCATAGAGCTTGCGCGCGAAGCCGACCAGGTCCTTCTGGCCGCTCTTGCCGGCGAAATCGGCGAGCAAGGCCGCCCATTCGAAATGATGGCCGGGCTCGGTCCACTGGCCCTGCTCGCCCGAGGCCTTCTTCCAGTCGTCGTCGTAATACTCGCCAATCGTCCAAGAGTCGGCGTCGAAGAAATGGCTGCGGAACAAGTCGATGATTCTGGCCGCGCGGCGCAGATATTGACGATTCCCGGTGACTTCGTACCAAGCCAGGAAGGCTTCCAGCAGATGCATGTGCGGGTTGGAGCGGCGCAGGCCCTCGCCCTGCGAGGTTTCCAGGAAGCCGCGCATGTTGCGGTCTTCCATGGCGTCGTCGAGAAAGGCGAATGTCTCCTCGCCCAGAGCGAGCGCTTGTGGATTGCCTACCTTGTGCGCATGCGCCAGAGCCAGCAGGACACAGGCATGGTCGTAGGCATCCTCGGCCGAGTCGGCGACGCTGCCATCAACGTTCAGCGTGCGTACCCAGCCGCCCTTCGTCGTGCGGCCCTTGGCGACGATGAAATCGATGCCGTGCTCGATCAGCTGCTCGGCCGGGCCGTCCCAGCCATAGGCCTTGGCGACGGAGAAGGCGAAGATCTGCCGCGCCATGGTGCGCATCCGCTTCGGCTTCTGGATCGGCAAGCGGTCAAAGCCCATTGCCTCGTAATAGCCGCCGTAGCGGGTGTCGATCGCGGCTGTCGACCATAGCGGCAGCGCCTCCTGGAACAGCCAGTGGCGCACCCGCGGCAGCCAGGCGCCGTTGGCGATGACGCGGTCCTGCGCCGGCGTGAATTTTGTCTCCAGACGGCCGCTCTTCTCGAGCCGCTCGACGATCTTCTTGACGTTCTGGCTCTGCGAGACGGGCGCAACGAAGGTCGCGTCCGGGGTCGCGACGATCGCCACGTCCTTCATGCCAATGACCGACAGCAGCCGCCCCTGGCTGCGCAGATACGAGTTCTCCGTGTCGATCGCGACGACGTCGCCAATGATGACATTGCCGTCGCCATCGGTGGCGCTCACTTCCAGCAGCGACTGCCAGGAGCCGAGATCGTTCCAGCGAAAGCCCGCGGGGACCATTGCAATGCCGGCCGTCTTCTCCATGATCGCATAGTCGACCGAGATCGACGGGATCTCGGCATAGGTCTCCAGCGGCAGATAGGCGCCGGACACGTCACGGATCGCGGCGGCGCATGCGGCTTCCGCCTGCGCCCAGATTCCGGGCTCAAGCGCAGCGAACGCTTCGCGCATCGTGCTTGCCCTGAACAGGAACATGCCGGCATTCCAGAAGAAGGTGCCGGCGGCGAGATATTGTTCGGCCGTGGCCAGGTCCGGCTTTTCGACAAAGCGCAGCACGTCTTTCACCTGGCCTTCACCGCCGGCCTCGATATAGCCGTAGCCGGTTTCGGGATGCGTCGGCGCGATGCCGAAGACAACCAGTTGTCCGGATTCGGCAGGGGCGACACCTTGTTCGATTGTCTCCCAGAATTGTCGATTGGTCGAAATCTCGTGGTCGGACGGCACGACCAGCACCAGCCCGTCGCCATGGTCGCGCAGCGTCTCGATCGCCGCCACCGCGACGGCCGCCGCCGTGTTGCGCCCGACCGGTTCGAAGATCGCGCCGCCACCGCCGAGATCGAGGCCGGCCAAATCGTCACGGACCCGCTCGGCATGACGCTCCGACGCGATCAGATGCACCGGCGCGTCAGCCGCCGTCCGCGCGCGCAGTCGGCGGATCGTCTTGACCAGCATCGAGCCGTCACCAGCCAGATCGTGGAACTGCTTCGGATTGTCCTCGCGCGACAGCGGCCAGAGCCGCGAGCCGACGCCGCCGCTCATCACGAAACAGGAAATCGGTGGAGCGGCGCTCATCGTCAAATCGACTGGTTGTAGGCGCCGACCTCGGGATTTTCCCGCAGCACGGCATCGACGGCGAAGAACATCTCGCGCTTGCGCGCCTCGGAGACCGGGCTCTCGACCACCACGACCAGTTCCGGCTTGTTGGACGAGGCGCGGACCAGCCCCCAGGTGCCGTCCTCGGCGACGACTCGCACGCCGTTGACGGTGACGAGGTCGATGATCTTCTGGCCCGCCACCTTTTCGCCTGCCGCGTGCAGCGCCTGGAACCTTTTCACCACCCTGTCGGCGACATCGTATTTGATCTCGTCGGCGCAGTGCGGCGACATGGTCGGTGAACCGTAGGTCAGCGGCAGGTCGCGGTAGAGATCCGCCATTGTCTTCCCCGGATTGCGCTCGAGCATGCGGCAGACGGCGATTGCCGTGACCAAGCCGTCGTCATAACCGCGTCCAATCGGCGGGTTGAAGAAGAAATGGCCGGATTTCTCGAAGCCGGCGATCGCTCCCAATTCCTTGACGCGCCGCTTGATATGGGAATGGCCGGTCTTCCAGTAGTCGGTCACCGCGCCATTGGCGATCAGTTGCGGATCGGTCATGAAGAGGCCCGTCGATTTGACGTCGACGACGAATTTCGACCCCGGATATGTCGCCGAAATGTCGCGCGCGAGCATGACGCCGACCTTGTCGGCGAAAATCTCGTTGCCCTCATTGTCGACCACGCCGCAGCGGTCGCCATCTCCGTCGAAGCCGAGGCCCACATCCGCGCCGGTGCGCAACACCTCGTCGCGGATGGCGTGCAGCATCTTCATGTCTTCGGGATTCGGATTGTAGTTCGGGAACGTGTGGTCGAGGTCGACGTCCAGCGGCACGACCTCGCAGCCGATCGCCTCCAGCATCCGCGGCGCGAAGGCTCCCGCCGTCCCGTTGCCACAAGCCGCCACCACTTTCAGCTTTCGACCGATCTTCACGCCATCGGTCAGGTCGGCCAGATATCTGTCGCGAAAATCCGCGACAGGCACATAGGAGCCGTTGCCGTCGAGGTCGAAGTCGCCTGACAGAACGATCTCCTTCAGCGCCGACATCTCGTCCGGGCCGAAGGTCAGCGGCCGTTGACAGCCCATCTTGACGCCGGTCCAGCCGTTTTCGTTGTGCGATGCCGTGACCATCGCGACTGACGGACAGTCCAGCGCGAACTGCGCGAAATAGGCCATCGGAGAGAGCGCCAGGCCAATGTCCCTCACCCGCGCGCCCGCCGCCATCAGGCCGGCTGTCAGCGCCAGCTTGATCGACAGCGAGTAGGACCGAAAATCGTGACCGACGACGATGTCCGGCCCGGCGCCGAGCCTGCGGATCAGCGTGCCCAGCCCCATGCCGAGCGCCTGGACGCCGATCAGGTTCAGTTCCGGCGTCTTGTCCGACGCCGGGTGCCCGAACCACCACCGTGCGTCATATTCGCGAAACCCGGTCGGTTTCACAAGCGCTTGGGTCTCGAACTCGAAGGTGTTCGGCCGCAGGTCGGGGACTGGTTTGAAAATCACTAAGGGCTGGCTCCGTTTATTCCGGGCGGAGCATACAGCGATTGCCTTACCAATACCCAAACTGCTGTCGCATGGTCCGGATAGCTCAGCTCAGCGATGAATTGGTCGGAACACCAGGAAGGGCAGCAGCTGAAAACAGTCGATCTTTTGCTGCTTTACGTCCTTGCAGCCAGTGATCCCGAACGCTATAAGCCCGCGTCTGGTCACGGAGTGTAGCGCAGCCTGGTAGCGCACGTCGTTCGGGACGACGGGGTCGCAGGTTCAAATCCTGCCACTCCGACCAGAAAAAATGCTTTGGCGGCTTTCCCGAATTGGCCGCCCGCCGACACCTTCCTAGCAATCGATTTTGCGGAAGAGACTGTCTTTCGCGGCTGCGGCACGTTATGCGTCAGTCAAGAATTCACCCAGCGCAGTTGTCCCAGTCGAAACATGATTTCAGTCTCAGTCGTCGTGCCGGTCTATGCGGGTGAAAAGTACCTGCGCGACCTGGTTGAGAAGATCGCAGCCGTTCGCGACGACCTCAGCCGATCGGCGGTTCCGATCAATCTGCAGGAAATCGTCTTCGTGGACGATTCGGCCATCGATGGCTCCGCCGCGATGCTCGACCAGATCGTCCTGGAGCAGCCCTGGGTGAAGGTCGTGCATCTGGCGCGTAATTTTGGGCAGCATGCCGCGACCATAGCCGGAATTCTTGGCACGACGGGCGACTGGGTCGTGACGATGGACGAAGATCTGCAGCATCCGCCGGCCCGCATTCCGGACCTTCTGCGAAAAGTCGCCGAAACGCAGTGCGACATCGTCTACGCCTCGGCTACAAGCGGCGTGCACCGCTCGCTGATGCGGGATCTGTCCTCGCGCGCCTACAAGCGGATGATGGAATGGCTGACCGGCAATCCGAACCTTCGCTACGTCAACAGTTTCCGCCTGATACGCGGCTCGATCGCGCGGGGCGCCGCCAATGCCTGCCCGAACGACATCTATTTCGATGTCATGTTGTCCTGGTTCACGAACCGCATCAAACCGGTGCTGATGGATCTGCGCGACGAGCGGTTCATCACGACGGGCAGCAGCGGCTACAATCTGCGCTCGCTGATGTCGCATGCCAGGCGCATGCTGGCATCCAGCCAGGTGAAGATGCTGCGGCTGGGAGCTGCGTTCGGCATGCTGGTTCTGCTGCTGAGCCTGGTGGCCGCCGTAGCGCTCTCGCTGGTGAAGATCTTCGCGCCGAACGAGATCGCCGTCCAGGGCTGGGCGTCTCAGATTCTGGTCACGACCTTCTTTGGCGGGCTCTGCGTCTTCATGATCGGCATCGCCCTGGAGTATATATCGATCATGCTGGTGCGCTCGCATGGCAAGCCACTGTTCTTCGCGGTCGACCGATCGTCAGACGCGGAACTGAAATCGCATTTCGGTGAAATCGAGGTGAAGCGATGACCCAGGAAATCAGGCCCGCGGCGGAAGTATTTGACGAGTACGGCAAGACCTATTCCGACACCGTCAACGACGCCGTCAGCTTCACCGGTCTGGACGTCGATTTCTTCACCCGGGTGAAGGCTGGCTACATCCTCGACATCTGCGAAAGCCACTTCGGCGACGCGGCGAAGGTCAACGCGCTTGATGTCGGCTGTGGCGTCGGCAACTTCCACGACATTCTCGGCCCGGAATTTCGCGGTCTGACTGGCGTCGACGTTTCAAGCGCGTCGATCGAGCAGGCGGTTTCCAGAAACAGGCCCAAGACGACGTATGACGTCTATGACGGGCTGAGGCTCCCCTACGCGGACGGATCCTTCGACCTGACATTCACCATCTGCGTGATGCATCACGTGCCGCCCGCGCAATGGCCGGCGTTCACGAAAGAGATGCACCGGGTGTTGCGGCCGGGCGGCCTTGCCCTGGTGTTCGAACACAATCCGCGCAACCCGCTGACGATGCGCGCGGTCAACAATTGCCCGTTCGACGAGGACGCGGTGCTGCTCAAGGCGGAGACGACGATCGACCTCTTGAACGTCGCCGGCTTCCATGATGTCGAGCGGCGATACATCCTGTCGGTGCCGGCGGGCAACCGCCTGCTGCGCAAGGTCGACGGCCTGTTCTCGCGCATCCCTTTCGGGGCACAGTATTATGTCAGCGCCAAACGAGACTGAGCCAGCCGACGGACAGGCTCTGCCTCGAACATCTCTCTGGGCGACGCTGTCCCGATTCTCGCTGGTCGGCGTCGCGGCGACCCTGACCTATTTCGTGGTGGCAAACCTGCTGATGATGGCCACTGCGATGGAGCCGGCTTTTGCCTCGGTCCTGGCCTATCTCGCGGGAATGGTGGTGTCTTTCATGGGCCAAAGCCGCCTTACATTCATGGTGAAAGCCCATTCCTGGCGACATCTGGCGAAGTTCTGCGTCATGTCGGCGGCCGGACTGGCGATCAGTTGGCTCAGCGTCGTGGCAGTGCAAGCGGCCGGCCAGCCGCCCTTCTGGGCGACCGTCGTGACGTCCGTCGCCATTCCGGCGCTGAGTTTTGTCGTGATGAAGCTCTGGGTGTTTGCACCTGAGACAATCCCGACCGCCAATACCATCCCGAAATAGGCAGCTGTTCTCAATCGAGCAGAGCGAGCGCCGCTTCCACTGGCTGCAATTCGATCAGGCCGGCCATATGGATCGCCACTGATCCCGGCAGCTCCAGCAGCTTCAGCGACGCGAATTCTTCCGGAACTGGCCACGAGACGGTCTCGCGCCCGAAATTGAACAGGCACATCAGCCGTTCGTTTCCCTCTTCCCGAATGAACGCCAGCACTTCCGGGTCGTCGCCGATGAAGCGGATTGAGCCGTCGACGAGTGCATGCTGGGTTTTGCGGAAGGCGAGCATCGCGCGGTAGAGCGCCAACACGGAGCCGGGGCCTTGAGTGTCGGCGGCGTGGGCGCGGTGGTCTTCGGGGACGGGGAGCCAGGGTTTCGCGGTGGAGAAGCCGGCGTTCGGGCGGTCCGCTTCCCAGGGCATCGGGGTTCGGCAGCCATCGCGTCCCTTGAAGCCGGGCCAGAAGCGGATGCCGTAGGGGTCGCGCAGGTCCTCGAAGGCGATGTCGGCTTCCTGAAGGCCGAGTTCCTCGCCCTGGTAGAGGCAGATCGAGCCGCGCAAACATGCGAGCAGGGTCAGCGCGAATTTCGCGACCTGCGCCGGGTCATCGCCCGGCTGCGTGAAGCGCGTCACGTGCCGCTTCACGTCGTGGTTGGAGAAGGCCCAGCACACCCAGCCGTCCTTCACCGCGACTTCGAAGGCATTGACGCAGTTGCGGATGTGGGCGGGGTCAAAATTTTCGCTGAGGAAATCGAACGTGTAGCACATCTGCAGCTTGTCGCCGCCTTCGGTGTAGGCCGCCACGGTCTTCAGCGAGCGCTCGCCGTCGCCGACTTCGCCGACCGCCGCCCTGCCCTCGTATTCGTTCAGCAGCGCGCGGAATTCGCGCAGGAAGATCAGGTTCTCCGGCTGGGTCTTGTCGTAGAGATGGTCCTGATAGCCGTAGGGATTGGTGTCCGGAATGTCGTTGGTCTTGCCGCGCGGAAACGGCGGATTGTCGCGCAGCTTGCGGTCGTGAAAGTAGTAGTTGACCGTGTCGAGGCGGAAACCGTCGACGCCACGGTCGAGCCAGAAGCGTGCGGTGTCGAGCACGGCGGCGCGGACGTCGGGATTGTGGAAGTTCAGGTCCGGCTGCGAGGCCAGAAAATTGTGCATGTAGTATTGCTTGCGCGTGGTGTCCCACTCCCAGGCCGGCCCGCCGAAGATCGCCAGCCAGTTGTTGGGAGCGGTGCCGTCGGGCTTGGCGTCGGCCCAGACATACCAGTCGGCCTTGTCGTTCACCTTGCTCGACCGGCTCTGGCGGAACCAGGCGTGCTGGTCGGACGTGTGCGAGATGACCTGATCGATGATGACCTTGATGCCGCGCGCGTGCGCCGCCTCGATGAAGCGGTCGAAGTCCTCCAGCGAACCGAAGATCGGATCGACATCGCAATAGTCCGACACGTCGTAGCCCATGTCGGCCATCGGCGAGCGGAAGAAAGGCGACAGCCAGACCGCATCGACGCCGAGCGAGGCGATATGGTCGAGACGCTGGGTCGCGCCCTTCAGGTCGCCGATGCCGTCGCCATTGGTGTCCTGGAAGGAGCGCGGGTAGATCTGGTAGATCACGCCGCCCCGCCACCAGTGCCGCATCGTCTCAGCCATCGCTCTTCATTTCCCTCAAGACCACGGCCGACCGGCCGGGGACGTGTACTGCGCCGTGACCGGCGAACGGAACCTGCGCCTGCAGCAAGGGCGACACCTGCCGCCACTGACGGCCTTGCGCCGGCGCCGGATCGAAGGCGACGGCACGCCGGTCGCCATTGATCAGGATGGCGGTCCGGCCGCCGGGGCCGGGTGTCGTCAGCAGCATCGCAACGCGATGGTTGGATGGATCATCCCAGCGCTCGGCCGTCATCGGGGTCCAATCCGTCCAGAGCCATTCGGCCGTCGTGTGGCCGTCCTGCTTCTCGGCGGAAAGGAACCCTGTATCATTGAGCTGCAACTCATCCCGGAGCCCCGACATCAGGCTGGCATAGCGTTCGAGCTCACGGTCGCGGCCCTTCCAGTCGAGCCAGGCCGTCTCGTTGTCCTGCGCATAGGCATTGTTGTTGCCGTGCTGGGTGCGGCCAAACTCGTCGCCGGCGGTCAACATGATCGTGCCACGCGACAGGAACAGCGTTGTCAGCATCGCGAGAACATCGGACCGGCGCTGCGTGACGATCTTGGCATCGTCGCTGGCGCCTTCGACGCCGTGGTTCCACGAGAGGTTCTCGTCGTGGCCGTCGCGGTTGTCTTCGCCATTCGCCCCGTTGTGCTTGCGCTCATAGGCTGTCAGGTCGGCGAGCGTCATGCCGTCATGGGCGGCGATGAAGTTGACGGTGCGCGTCGCCTTGAGCCCGTCGCGGTCAAAAACATCCGACGAGCCAGCCAGCCGCGTCGCCAGCGCCCCGAGCGTGCCCCGGTCGCCGCGCCAGAAGCGGCGGATGTCGTCGCGGTAGCGGTCGTTCCATTCCAGCCAGCGCGGAGAAAATTGCCCTAGCTGGTAGCCACCGGGGCCGATGTCCCATGGCTCCGCGATGAGGATGCGGTCGGCCAGGATCGGATCGGTCTCGATCGCGCGCAGGGTCTCGGCGCGGGCATCGAAGCCTTCGGCGGTGCGCCCGAGGATCGGCGCGAGGTCGAAGCGGAAGCCATCGACGCCGGCGCCAAGGACGAAATGGCGCAACGAATCTAGGATGAGATCACGGACACGCGGGTGATCGCAGGCCAGCGTATGGCCGCAGCCGGTGTCGTTGACGAGGCTGCCGTCGGGCGCCCGGCGGTAGTAGACGTTCGCGTCCAGGCCGCGCAACGAGAGCGTCGGCCCGAAGATGTCGCTCTCGCCGGTGTGGTTGAAGACCAGATCTAGGATCACGCCGATGCCGGCAGCGCGGAGTGCTGCAACCGTGTCGCGCAATTCGGCCAGTCCACCCGGCGCGAGGCGCGGGTCGAGCGCCATGAAGCTCACCGGATTGTAGCCCCAGGCATTGGTGAGCCCAAGTGGCAGCAAATGGCGCTCGTCGATCCACGCGGTTACCGGCATCAGTTCGACGGCGGACACGCCGAGCGTCGTCAGATGCTCGATGACGGCCGGATGCGCCAATGCCGCGATCGTGCCGCGGATCTCTTTCGGCACGTCCGGGTGCAGTTTGGTAAAGGCGCGGACATTGAGTTCGTAGATCAGCCCGCCTGGCTTGAACAAGGGCGGCGGGGGAGCCTGATAGTCGGGCGCGGAGACGATTGCCTTCGGCATCATCCGCGCCGTGTCGCACTGCTGCCAACGCGGCGCGGCCATCAATGCGTTGTATTGATAGGGGAAGTCGATTTCGACCGCATACGGGTCCATCAGCAGTTTCGCGGGGTCGAACCACAGGCCTTTCGCCGGATAGTGCCGCCCGTCGGCGCGGAAGCCGTAGCGCTGGCCGAGTTGAACGCCCGGCACGGTGCCGGAGAACACGCCGTCGTCGCCGCGCGAGAGTTCGATCCGGGCGGCTTCGTCGTAGTAGTCCTCAAACAGGCATACCCAGATCCGCTCGGCCGACGAGGACCAGACGGCGAAGCGGGCACCGTCCGGCGTGAGGTGGGCGCCAAGTGGGAGGGGCGATGTGCGATCTGACATTGCCGTCAGACAATCATCTCGCAAAGGCGGCGGCAACGGTGTGCACTGCAAAAAAGCATTCAGCCAAGTGAGGCTAGTGATGAGCCCTCACGTAATCACAGTCGGCTGATCCATCCCCGTGTGCGTCCTGATCCCGGCAATCTCGTCGGCCGCGGCGATCAGATCCGCCAGCGCCGCCTGCGTTTCCATGCCGTGCCTTGCCGGGTCCGGCTCGTAGCGCTCGATGTAGACGCGCACGGTCGCGCCAGACGTGCCGGTGCCCGACAGGCGGAAGACGACGCGGGAGCCGCCTTCGAACAGCACGCGGATGCCTTGGTTGTTGCTCACCGAACTGTCGACCGGGTCGAGGTAGGAGAAGTCGTCCGACGAGGCCACCTTGAGCGCCCCGAAGGATTCCCCGGGCAGGCTGGCGAGCCGTGATCGCAGGCTATCGACCATCTTGTTGGCGGCCGCGGAATCGACGCCTTCATAATCGTGGCGCGAGTAATAGTTGCGGCCATATTCGGCCCAGTGCTTTTCGACGATTGCCTTCGCCGGTTCGCGGCGTGCGGCCAGGATGTTCAGCCACAGCAGCACCGCCCAAAGGCCGTCCTTCTCGCGGACATGGTCAGACCCGGTACCGGCGCTCTCTTCGCCGCAGATCGTCGCCATGCCGGCGTCGAGCAGGTTGCCGAAGAATTTCCAGCCGGTCGGGGTTTCGAACATGCCGATGCCGAGCTTCTCGGCCACGCGGTCGGCGGCGGCACTCGTCGGCATGGAGCGGGCGATGCCCTTCAGACCGGCGCGGTAGCCCGGCGCCAGATGCGCATTGGCCGCGAGCATGGCGAGCGAGTCGGACGGGGTGACGAAGACATGCTTGCCGATGATCAGGTTACGGTCGCCATCGCCGTCCGACGCGGCGCCAAAGTCGGGCGCATCCGGCGACATCATCAGGTCGTAGAGTTCCTTGGCGTGGACGAGGTTGGGGTCCGGATGATGCCCGCCGAAATCCGGCAGCGGCACGAAGTTGCGGACAGAACCCTTCGGCGCGCCGAGCCGCTTTTCGATGATCTCGATCGCATAAGGTCCGGTGACCGCGTGCATGGCGTCGAAGGCGATGGTGAAGCCGCCGGCAAACATCGCCTTGATCGCGGCGAAATCGAACAGGCTCTCCATCAGTTCGGCATAGTCAGCGACCGGGTCGATCACCTCGACAACCATGTCGCCAGCCTGGATCGAGCCGACTGTATCGAGATCGATCTCGGGCAGATCCGCGATCTTGTAGCTGTCGATCACTTTCGAGCGCGCGAAGACCAGGTCGGTCAGCTTTTCGGGCGCCGGGCCGCCGTTGCTGGCGTTGTATTTGATGCCGAAATCCTCGTGCGGGCCGCCGGGATTGTGGCTGGCGGACAGGATGAGACCGCCGAAGGCCTTGTATTTGCGGATGATGTTGGACGCGGCCGGCGTCGAGAGGATACCGCCCTGGCCGACCATCACCTTGCCGAAACCGTTGGCGGCGGCCATGCGGATGGCGGTCTGGATCACCTCGCGGTTCCAGAACCGGCCGTCGCCGCCGATCACAAGAGTCTGGCCGGCAAAGCCTTCCAGGCAGTCGAACACCGACTGGATGAAATTCTCCGAATAGTTCGCCTGCTGGAACACCGGCACCTTCTTGCGCAGGCCCGACGTGCCGGGTTTCTGGTCGTCGAAGGGTTTGGTGGCGACGGTTCGGTTCATAGCTTCATCCTGCGGGAACAAGGGAACGATACAACTCGGCATAGCGCGCGGCGCTGCGGGTCCAGGAGACGTCCGACTTCATCCCCTGCTTCTGCATCGCCGTCCATGCCTTGCGGTCGCGGTGGAGCGCAAGCGTGCGTCGCACCGCAATGCGCAGCGTGTCCGCGTCGACCGGCGAGAACTGCACGCCAGTCGCGACGCCTGCCGACAGCGCCGCCTCGTTGGCGTCGATCACCGTGTCGGCAAGGCCGCCGGTGCGGGCGACGACCGGGATGCAGCCATAGCGCAGCGCGTAGAGCTGGGTCAGTCCGCAAGGCTCGAACCGCGATGGCACCAGGATGGCGTCGCTGCCGGCCTGCATCAGGTGCGACAGCGGCTCGTTGTAGCCGATCACCACGCCGACGCGGCCCGGATGCCGCGACGAGGCCGATAGCAACGCGCCTTCCAGGCTGTGGTCGCCGGAGCCGAGGATGGCCAGCCGCGCGCCCATCGCCACCAGATCGTCAACGACGGAGACGAGGACATCCATGCCCTTCTGCCAGGTCAGGCGGCTGACGATGCAAAAGATCGGCGCGTCGCTGTGGTCGAGGCTGAAACGTTCCTCGACCGCGCGGCGGTTCTTCGAACGCGCACCGAGCGATTTCGCGGAGAAGCTGGCGGCGACATGCGAGTCGGTCTCGGGATTCCAGACTTCGGTGTCGATGCCGTTGACGATGCCGTGCAGCACATTGTCCCGGACGCGGATCAGCCCGTCGAGGCCCATGCCGAATTCCGGCGTGCGGATTTCCAGCGCATAGGTCGGACTGACAGTGGTTATCGCGTCGGCAAGCTGCAGGCCGCCCTTCAGGAAGCCGACGCCGCCGTAATACTCGATGCCGTCAAGCGACAGCGCCGCGCCCGGCAGGCCGAGGCGGGGAAAGATCGAGATCGGGAACTGGCCCTGGAAGGCGAGATTATGCACTGTCATGACGCTCGGCACCGGCCGCCGGCCGGTGAAGCGCAGATAGGCCGGGGCCATGGCCGCCTGCCAGTCATGCGCGTGCACGATGTCGGGCGCGTAACCGTGCACGAGACCACCAGCGATTTCCGAGCCGACCTTGCCAAGTGCCGCGAACCGCTTCCAGTTGTCGTCCCAGTCGTTGCCGTGTTCGTCGCCATAGGCGCCGCCCTTGCGGTCGTAGAGATGCGGCGCGTCGAGAACCAGCAGATCGAGACCCGCCGCCTGGCCAGCGATCACGCTCGCCTTGCCGCCGAACAGATCGTCGAGCGCCGCGACGGTTTTCTTTCTTTTCAGTTGCGCGGTCACGCCCGGATAGCCGGGCAAGAGCGTACGCATCGTCACGCCATGTTCCTTCAGCGCCAGCGGCAAGGCGCCCGCGACATCGGCAAGGCCGCCCGTCTTGACCAGCGGAAAGACTTCGGAGGCGACCGACAGAACCTGCATACTTCGTCCTAGATTTCGAGTTTGTCGATCATCGGCTGCGTGATCAGGCAGACGCCGCCTTCGGAGCGCCTGAAGCGCTTCGCGTCAAGTACGGGATCGAAGCCGACTGATAGTCCTTCCGGGATCTTCACGCCCCGATCGATCACCACCTTGCGGAGCGTGGCGCTGCGGCCGACGATGCAGTCGGGCAGCACCACCGCCTCCTCCAGCGACGAGAATGAATTTGCCCGCACGCCGGTGAACAGCAGGCTCTTGCGCAGCGCCGAGCCCGAGATGATGCAGTCGCCCGCCACAAGCGACGACACCGCGGTGCCGCGGCGGCCGTCCTCGTCATGCACGAATTTGGCTGGCGGCTTGATCTCGGCATAGGTCCAGATCGGCCAGTCGCGGTCGTAGAGATCGAGTTCCGGCGTGATGTCGGTCAGGTCGATATTGGCCTCCCAATAGGCGTCGAGCGTGCCGACGTCGCGCCAATAGGCCTTCTCCTCGAAGTTCGACCGAACGCAGGATTTGGCGAAACGATGCGCTACGGCCGTGCCGTTCTTCACGATGTGCGGAATGATGTCCTTGCCGAAGTCACGGCTCGAATTCGGGTCGGAGGCGTCGCGGCGCAGTTCGTCCATCAGGAATTTGGTGCGGAAGACATAGATGCCCATCGAGGCAAGGGCGAAGTCCGGCTTGTCCGGCATCGCAGGCGGGTCCGCCGGCTTCTCCACGAAGGCGATGATCTTGTCGTTGGCGTCGACATGCATGACGCCGAACCCGGTCGCCTCCATGCGCGGCACTTCGAGGCAGCCGACCGTCACGTCGGCATTCATGTCGACGTGCTGCCGCAGCATAAGCTCGTAGTCCATCTTGTAGATGTGGTCGCCGGCGAGCAGCACGATGAATTCCGGGCCATAGGCTTCGATGATGTCGATGTTCTGGAACACCGCGTCGGCGGTGCCTTCGTACCATTGCGTCTCGGAAACGCGCTGGCTGGCTGGAAGAATGTCGAAACTCTCGTTCCGCTCTGGGCGGAAGAAGTTCCAGCCGCGCTGCAGATGGCGGATCAGCGAGTGCGCCTTGTATTGCGTCGCCACGCCGATGCGGCGGATGCCGGAATTCAACGCGTTCGAGAGTGCGAAATCGATGATCCGCGTCTTGCCGCCGAAATAGACTGCCGGCTTGGCGCGGAAGTCGGTCAATTCCTTCAGGCGGCTGCCGCGCCCGCCCGCAAGCACATAGGCCATCGCGTCTCGGGCCAGCGGCTGACTGTAGTTCGTCACCATTGTATCCTCCTCCCACTCATCCCGGCCCTCACTCCGGATCAAACTCGAAATACAGCGTCGCCAGCGGTGGCAGCGTCACCTCCGCCGCGACCCCGCCCCCGCTTTCAGCCGCGAACACCCGGCCAAAATTGCCGGCCCCCGTGCCGCCGTAGAATCCCGCGTCGGTGTTCATGATCTCGCGCCATGTCCCGGCATGCGGCAGCGGCACGCGGTAGTTGTCGCGGCGCAACGGCGTGAAATTGGAGATGACGGCCACCGGGTTGGCGCCCGGCGCCTTGCGCAGCCAGGCGAAGACGGAGTTGGCGCGATCGTCGACGATCAGCCAGGAAAAACCCTCGGGCTCGCAGTCGCGCGCGTGCAGCGCCGGCTTCGAGCGGTAGACATGGTTCAGGTCGCGCACGAGCTGGCGCATGCCTTCATGCGGGCCTTGCTGCAGCAGATGCCAGTCGAGCGCCTTGGCCTCGTTCCACTCCGCGACTTGTGCGAACTCCTGGCCCATGAACAGCAGCTTCTTGCCCGGATAACCCCACATGAAGCCGTAATAGGCGCGCAGATTGGCGAACTTCTGCCAGTCGTCGCCGGCCATCTTGTTGAGCAGCGTGCCCTTGCCATGCACGACTTCGTCATGGCTCAGCGGCAGCACGAAATTCTCGCTGAAAGCGTAGATCAGGCCGAAGGTGATCTCGTCGTGGTGATGCTTGCGGTGCACCGGCTCGCGCGCCAGATAGGCCAGCGTGTCGTGCATGAAACCCATGTTCCACTTGAAGCCGAAGCCAAGCCCGCCCTCATGCACCGGCTGCGATACTTTCGGCCATGAGGTTGATTCCTCGGCGATCGTCATCACGCCCGGATGCGTGCCATAGACGGCCTTGTTCATGTCCTGGAGAAAGCTGACGGCTTCCAGGTTCTCGCGGCCGCCCTTCTCGTTCGGAACCCACTCGCCATCCTTGCGGGAGTAGTCGAGGTAAAGCATCGAGGCGACCGCATCGACGCGCAGGCCATCGAGATGGTACTTTTCCGCCCAGAACAGGGCGTTGTTGATCAGATAGGACTTCACCTCTCGGCGGCCGAAATTGTAGATCGCCGTGTTCCAGTCCGGATGAAAACCCTTTCGCGGGTCGGCATGCTCGTAGAGGGCCGTGCCGTCGAAATTCGACAGCCCATGCGCGTCGGTCGGGAAATGCGCCGGCACCCAGTCGAGGATGACGCCGATACCGGCGCGGTGCGCGCCGTCGACGAAGCGGGCGAAGCCCTCCGGCTCGCCGAAGCGGGCGGTCGGCGCATAGAGCCCGGTGGTCTGGTAGCCCCAAGATGGATCGTAGGGGTGTTCGGTGATGGGCATGAACTCGATATGAGTAAAGCCCATGTCGGCGACGTAGGGGATCAGGCGGTCGGCCATTTCGTCCCAGGACAGGAACGTGCCGTCGTCGCGGCGTTGCCATGAACCGGCATGGACTTCGTAGGTGGCTACCGGCTGACGGCGGATGTCGGCCTTACGCCAGAAATCGCGATGGCCGGCATCGCCCCATCGGTGCGCCAGCGGACCCTCTGTCACCGAGGCGGTGGCGGGCCGCAGTTCGGAGCGGAAGGCGAAGGGATCGGCCTTCAGCGGCACAGCGCCGCCCAGACCGACGATCTCGAACTTGTAGGGACGCCCCGCCCCGATATCCGGCACAAAGACTTCCCACACGCCGACATCGACCCGGTGCCGCATGGTGTGGCGGCGGCCGTCCCACTCGTTGAAGTCGCCGACGACCGAAACGCGCGAGGCGTTTGGCGCCCAGACGGCGAAATGCACACCCGATGCGCCTTCATGGTCGATGAGATGCGCGCCGAGCTTGTCGAACAGCCGCAGATGCGAGCCTTGCGCGATGTAGTAATCGTCCATCGGCCCGAGCACGGGACCGAAGGAGTAGGAATCCGTCACCCACCACTCGCCGCCGGCATTGCCGGCGCGGTATTTCACCGGCTGCCGGCTGGGCAGCGAGACCGGGCCCTCGAAGAAGCCCGCACTGTCCCGCATCGACAACTCGCCGCAGCTCTCGCCGGTCAGCGTGAACGCCTCGACTGTGCCCGCATGCGGGATGAAGCAGCGCGCGATGAATCCGTTTCCGGCCGGATGCACGCCCAGCACGGCGAACGGATCGCCATGCGCACCGGCCACGATGGCTTCGATGTCGGCGGCCTTCGCTGCCTTGCCGCCTGGCGAAGCCTTGGGGCCGGTCTTCTTCATTATGTCGTTCTACGCCCCCTCACCCACTCACCTCCCTAGCCGCATGACAACAGCGGCTAGACCGGCACGTTCCATATTTCACGTGCATATTGCCTGATCGTCCGGTCCGACGAGAAGAACGCCACCCGCGCCGTGTTGCGGATCGCCTTCGCCAGCCAGTCCGGGCTCGAGCGCCAGATATCGTCGACCTTGCGCTGCGCCTGCGCGAACGCATCGAAATCGGCCGCGACCATGAACCAGTCATGATCAAACAACCCGTTGACCAGATCGCGGTAGCGGTTCGGATCGTCCGGCGAGAACACGCCCGACGAGATCGCGGCCAGCGCCTGCGACAGGTCGCGCGAGCCTTCGATGATCTCGCGCGGCACGTAGCCGCCCTGGCGGCGGTCGGCGACTTCCTGGGCGGTGAGGCCGAAGATGACGATGTTGTCGTCGCCGACGCATTCCTTGATCTCGACATTGGCGCCATCGAGCGTGCCGATGGTCACCGCGCCGTTCAGCGCGAACTTCATGTTGCCGGTGCCCGAAGCTTCCAGGCCGGCGGTAGAGATCTGCTCCGACAGGTCGGCCGACGGCACCATGATTTCGGCCATCGAGACATTGTAGTTCGGCATGAAGACGATCTTGAGCAGGCCTCTGACGGCCGGATCGCCATTGATGACGCGCGACACGTCGTTGGCCAGTTTGATGATCAGCTTGGCATTGTGATAGCTCGGCGCCGCCTTGCCGCCGAACAGCTTGACCCGCGGTACCCAGTCCTTGTCCGGATTGGAGCGGATCTGGTTGTAGAGCGCCACCGTCTCGACGATGTTGAGAAGCTGGCGCTTGTATTCGTGGATGCGCTTGATCTGGATGTCGAACAGCGCCGACGGATCGATGCGGATGCCGGTGCGGTCGAGCGCAAGCGTGGCCATGCGCTCCTTGTTGGCGCGCTTGACGGCCGCGAACTTCTCGCGGAACGACGCGTCGTCGGCGAACCTGTCGAGTTCCGAAATCTTCTCGATGTCGTCGAGAAACGCGTCGCCGATCGCTTCCTTGATCAACGATGTCAGACCCGGATTGGCCTGCATCATCCAGCGGCGGGGGGTTATGCCGTTGGTCTTGTTGTTGATCCGGTCAGGATAAAGCTGGTGCAGATCGTGGAACACGGTCTGCTTCATCAGGTCGGTGTGCAGCGCCGACACGCCGTTGACGCTGTGCGAGCCGGCGAAGGCCAGATTGCCCATGCGGACGCGACGTTCGCCGTCCTCGCCAATCAGCGAGATCGAGCGGATCTGGTCCTCGCTGTAGCCATCCTTTGCCCGCGCCTCGAGCAGGAGCTGGGCATTGATCGCGTAGACGATCTGCATGTGGCGCGGCAGGATCCGCTCGAACACCGTGACGGGCCAGCTTTCGAGCGCTTCCGGCAGCAGCGTGTGGTTGGTGTAGCCAAAAGTGCGCTTGGCGATGTCCCAGGATGTGTCGAAATCGTGCCCGTGCACGTCCATCAGGAGCCGCATCAGCTCCGGCACCGCGATGGCCGGATGCGTGTCGTTCATGTGGATCGCCGCCTTGTCGGGCAGCGACAGCAACTCGCCATACTGGCCGAGATGACGGTGGACGATGTCCTGCAGCGAGGCGGCGGAGAAGAAGTATTCCTGCCGCAGCCGCAGTTCCTGGCCCTCGATGTGCGAATCCGCCGGGTAGAGGACGCGGGTCAGCGCCTCGGCCATGTTGCTCTCGCGCAGAGCGCCGATGTGATCGCCGGCGTTGAAGGCTGCGAGCAGGATCGGATCGACCGGCAGCGCCGACCACAGGCGCAGCGTGTTGACGCGCGCCGCGCGCCAGCCGACCACCGGCGTGTCGTAGGCAACGGCGATGACCGAGTGGCTCGGTTTCCAGATATGGCGTTCGAGCCGCCCCTTCGCGTCAGTGACCGACTGGACCGTGCCGCCGAAGCCGACCTCGATCGACCGCTCCCGGCGCTCGAATTCCCACGGGTTGCCGTGGTCGAGCCAGGTCTCGGGCAGTTCGACCTGCCAGCCGTCGGAGAATTCCTGGCGGAAGAGCCCATGGACGTAGCGGATGCCGTAGCCATGGGCAGGGACGCCTACGGTCGCCATGCTTTCCATGAAGCAGGCGGCCAGCCGACCAAGACCGCCATTGCCCAGCGCCGCGTCGGGCTCAAGGGCGGCGATCGTCTCGATGTCGACGCCAAGCGAGGCCAGCGCCTTGCGCATGTCGTCCAGCATGCCGATGTTGGAGAAGGCGTCCCGCATCAGCCGGCCGATCAGGAACTCCATCGACAGGTAATAGACCCGCTTCGCCTTGGCTTCGTAGGCGGACTTGGTCGATTCGATCCAGCGCTCGATGACGCGGTCACGCACGACCTGGATCGATGCGTTCAGCCAGTCGTGCCGGGTCGCCACCGACGTATTTTTGCCGATGCGATAAGTCAGGCAGTTCAACACTTCCCTCGCCAGTTCGGCGGGGTCGTTGGACTGAAGGGAGGACTTTGGGAGATCGATGGTCATGGCCGGGTTCATGGTCGCCTCGTGTCGGAAACGGCGGACCCGTCGGCCCCCTGCCGCTTCAAGTTTCCTGCACTCCTCCCGAGGCAGATGCTAGTCGCGAACCTTGCGGAGTCAAAAGGGTTTCTTCGGCCCAGGCGACCCGAGCCGAAGATTTCCATCTCACGCCGCCATCGCCTCTTCCGGCGGCGCCTTGGCGCCGGTCATGAAGGCGACAGCATCCGACATGGTGTACTGCTTCGGGTCGATCACGCAGAGACGTCGGCCGAGCCGATGGATATGGATGCGGTCGGCGACCTCGAAGACGTGCGGCATGTTGTGCGAGATCAGCACGATCGGCACGCCGCGACGGCGTACGTCGAGGATCAGTTCCAGCACGCGGCGCGATTCCTTGACGCCGAGCGCTGCCGTCGGCTCGTCCATGATGATGACCTTCGAGCCGAAGGCCGCCGCTCGAGCCACCGCGACGCCCTGGCGCTGGCCACCTGACAGCGTCTCGACCGCCTGGCCGATGTTCTGGATCGTCATCAGGCCGAGTTCCGTCAGCTTGTCGCGAGCGCGCTTTTCCATTGCCGGGCGGTCGAGCATGCGCAGCCAGTCGCCCATGAAGCCGGGTTTGCGAATCTCGCGGCCGAGAAACATGTTGTCGGCAATCGACAGCGCCGGCGACAACGCCAGGTTCTGATAGACGGTCTCGATGCCGGCAGCCCGCGCCTCCATCGGCGACTTGAAGGCTATTGGCTTGCCGTCGAGCAGTATCTCGCCCTCGTCCGGCGTCACGGCGCCGGAGATCGCCTTGATCAGCGAGGATTTCCCCGCCCCGTTGTCGCCGATCACGGCAAGGATTTCGCCGTGATGAAGGTCGAAGTCGGCCCGGTCGAGGGCAGTCACGCGGCCGTAGCGCTTCACGAGGCCGCGCGCGGTGAGAATGGGTGCTCCGGACATCAGCCTGCTACCTTTCTGATCCACTGGTCGATGGCGACCGCCGCGATGATGAGCACGCCGATCAGGAGATATGTCCATTGCGGGTCGGTGCCCCAGAGCCGCAGGCCGAGCGAGAAGACGCCGACGATCAGCGCACCGAACAACTTGCCGAGGATCGAGCCTCGTCCGCCGAAGAGCGAGATGCCGCCGATGACCACCGCGGTGATGGATTCGATGTTGGCGAACTGGCCGGCCGTCGGCGAGACCGAGCCGAGGCGACCGATCAGAGCCCAACCGGCAAGTGCGCAGATCAGGCCGGAGATGACATAGACGGAGACCAGCATCGGCTTGACGCGCACGCCGGAGAGTTCCGCCGCCTCGGGATCGTCGCCGATCGCGTAGAGGTGACGGCCATAGGCCGTGTGATTGAGGATGTACCAGAGCAGCAGGACAATCAGCACCATGACGACGACGCCGAAAGTGAAGACGGCATTGCCGAGCTTGAAGCTGTTGCCGAAGAACTGGAGGATCGGCGCCTGCGCCTCGATATCCTGGCTGCGGATGGTCTCGTTGGCCGAATAGAGGAAATTGGTGGCCAGAATGATCTGCCAGGTGCCCAAGGTGACGATGAAGGGCGGCAGCCGCCAATAGGCGACGAGCACACCGTTCAGCCAGCCGCAAGCCGCGCCGACCGCGAAACCGCAGACGATGGCGAGCGACGGCGGCAGGCCGTATCGGAAGGTAAACTGCCCCATCGCCACCGAGGAAAGAACCATGATCGCGCCGACGGACAGGTCGATGCCGGCCGTGATGATGACCAGCGTCTGCGCCGCGCCGACTATGCCGACGATCGCGACCTGCTGCAGGATCAGCGTCATGGTGAAGGCCGAGAAGAACTTCGAACCCAGCACAATGCCAAAGATCAGCAGCGACAGTATCAGCACGATCAGCGGGATCGCCGCCGGGTTTCCGTGCAGAAAATGCTGCGCGCGCTGCAGCGGCGTCTTGCGGTCACTGTCGAACGAGGCGACCGAGGTCGCGCTGTTGACCAGAACCTTCTCGAATTCCTGCGACGGCTGCGAAGCCGGTGTTGCCTCGGCCATGTCGGCCTCCTCCCGTTGCCGCCCAGTCAGCCGGGCGATCGACTGCTTTCGGGCGGGCCAGAAGCCGTCCGGAAGCGCGTTTTCAGTGATGGTGATCCTCAATGCGAGGAGAGACAAGTAGGCGTCGGGCCTGCGAGGACCGCCGCCCGGCCCGGAGCCTGCTGCCTTCGGCAGCTTCCGGGCGTTCGACCCCTGCCGTGATGCCACCGGCATCACGGCTCGCCCGCTAAGCGGGCGACCGGGATCTCACCCCCAGCACTTGTCCATGCCGGTCTTGATGTCGATCGAGTCGACGCCCGCGGCCGGCTTGCCGGTCACGAGAGCGACACCCGTGTCGTAGAACGCCTTGCCTTCGGTCGGCTTCGGCTTCTCGCCGGTCTCGGCAAACTTCTTGATCGCCTCGATGCCGAGCGACGCCATCAGCAGCGGATACTGCTGCGAAGTGGCGCCGATGACGCCTGCCTCGACGTTTTTGACGCCCGGGCAACCGCCATCGACCGAGACGATCAGAACATTCTTTTCCATGCCGACGGCCTTGAGCGCTTCGTAGGCACCGGCGGCGGCCGGTTCGTTGATGGTGTGGACGACATTGACGCCCGGATCCTTCTGAAGGAGGTTTTCCATCGCCTTGCGGCCACCCTCTTCATTGCCGTTGGTGACGTCGTGGCCGACGATGCGCGCATCGTCCTCGTCGCCGATCTTGTTGATGTCCTTCACGTCGATGCCGAAGCCCTTCATGAAGCCCTGGTTGCGCAGCACATCGACGGTCGGCTGCGACGGCGTCAGGTTCAGGAATGCGATCTTCGCGTCCTTCGCCTTGTCGCCGAGGCTGGCGGCAGCCCATTTGCCGATCAGTTCGCCGGCAAGAAGGTTGTCCGTCGCAAAAGTCGCGTCGGCAGCGTCGGCTGGCTCAAGCGGCGTGTCGAGTGCGATGACCAGAATGCCTGCGTCACGCGCCTTCTTCACTGCCGGCACGATGCCTGCCGTGTCTGAGGCGGTGATCAGGATGCCCTTGGCGCCGTCGGCGATGCAGGTCTCGATCGCTGCCACCTGGCTCTCGGAATCGCCGTCGATCTTGCCGGCATAGCTCTTCAGGTTGACGCCAATCTCGGCCGCCTTGGCGGTCGCGCCTTCCTTCATCTTGACGAAGAATGGGTTGGTGTCGGTCTTGGTGATCAGGCACGCGCCGATGCCCTGCGCCGAAGCAGGCGCGGCAAAGGCGATCAGAGCCGACGCTGCGGCGCCGAACACGGTGCATTTCAGAAGTCTGGATGTGGTCACGATAGTCCTCCCGGTAACTGATTGTTTCGAGGCTCGTCTCGCCGGCCTCCGTCGGCGCCATCCACCCTGACGGGCATCGGATGTCGTCCTGAAAAAACACCAAGCCCAGCATTCTGTCAATAGATAAATCACACTTATTTATTATTGACACCTAGCCGGCGCATCGGCATTGTCCGCGCATCGAAGGCGCAAGGGAGGGGCTGACGCTGGACACCGCTATCTTCAGAACCGACGCGCCCCGTGACCCGTCCATGCGACGCGGCACCAACCAGAGCGGCATGCGCGATTTCAACGAGCGGCTGGTGCTGTCGCTGGTCCGCCAGCATGGCGCGCTCGCCAAGACCGACATCGCGCGGATGACCGGCCTGTCGGCGCAGACGATCTCGGTGATCATGCGCGAGCTCGAAGCCGATGAACTCCTGGTGCGCGGCGAGCCCATCCGCGGCAAGGTCGGTCAACCGTCCATTCCGATGTCGCTCAATCCGGAAGGCGCATTCTTCCTGGGCCTCAAGATCGGCCGCCGCAGCGCTGATCTTGTCCTGATCGACTTCCTCGGCAATATCCGCGGCATGACGCACGCGACCTATGCCTATCCCGCCCCGCGCGAGACGCTGGAATTCGCGCGCGCCGGGATCGCCAGCCTGTGCGACAGTTTGGATCGCAGGCAGCGGGACCGGATCGGGGGCCTGGGCATCGCGATGCCGTTCGAATTGTGGAACTGGGCGGATTCGGTGGGTGCGCCGCGCAGCATCATGGACGAATGGCGCACCAACGACATTCGCTCCGCGCTCGCCGCGGATCTTGCCTTCCCTGTCTATCTGCAAAACGACGCCACCGCCGCTTGCGGCGCCGAACTCGTGTTCGGCGAGACCGGCGACCTGCGCAACTTCATATACTTCTACGTTGGCGCCTTCATCGGCGGCGGCGTCGTGCTCGACGGCGCTCTCTATGCAGGCCCGACCGGGAACGCCGGCGCGGTCGGCTCGATGCCTGTGCCCGACCGCACCGGCCGGCCGGTCCAGCTGATCGACATCGCCTCGATCGCGGTGCTCGAAAAGGCGCTGATCTCAGCGCGACGCGACGGG